>ERZ836939.73-NODE-73-length-126056-cov-12.679296_pt1 | contig 126056 bp, 110 predicted proteins | sample MGYA00519912_ERZ836939 | MGnify/ENA primary metagenome ERZ836939 (study PRJEB31850, sample SAMEA3708810) | human gut metagenome | biome: human gut; feature: human-associated habitat; material: faeces | place: China | collected 2014 ...
CCCGCGACCCCATGCGTGACAGGCATGTATTCTAACCAGCTGAACTACCGCACCAGTCAACAAAATTAAGAACGCTTCTTTTTTCTTTTGCGTTGCAAAGATAGTCACATTTTTTGATTTAACAACAGTCTTGAATGAAAAATTTTCAGGAAAATCTTTATTAAAAATCGTTCGATACACAATCGGTTGAAAATCAGATAATGCAGAAAACAGGTTTTAAATAAAAATTATTTTTGTTTCTCGGTTAAATGTTTCCAAAACCTTACGGGCAAGTTTTGACGATGTAGTTTGGGGTTGTTTCTTTCCTTAATATTAATTGCTTTGAAATATTCTTTCCAAAGCTTTTGAAATAATTCTTCATCGGGATGCATTTGATTTTTGTCTAATATTCCGGATAGAAGATGAGCGTTACTGTTTTCGAACTGTATTTCTGTAACCGAAGACAGATCATAATAGTATCCGTATTCTCGTTTTAAATCATAAATTATCCATTTCTGGTCTGAAAAGCGATCCTTGCAGTGAGGAACGATTAAAGACAATACATTATAAATCGGCTCTATTGCTGCAAAGAATGTCCCATCCATAGCTTTTTGGAAACGTAGAAACTGAATAATTCGGTGTTGTTCACGATGTACTTTTTTCCAGATTTGAGAAAGTTCCAAGACATCATTATCTCCGAAATTCAGTTCAATAGAACAGGGGGAATCTATAGCTTTTCGTATATAACGAAAAATCAATAGATCTATTTCGGGCAATTCAGATAACCAACTGGCAGCAAGACAGGAGAGGGCAGGTCTCGACAACTTTTTCATCAATCCGTTCCATACCCGTTCCGCTTTATCATTATCCGTATATACTATATGTAAATCGTCATAGAATAGTGGAAGAGTTTCGTCTTCGCTCAGTAAAAGATCCGGAAATGTTTTTCGAGAATAAGCGTCGAAAATTGCATTCAACAACCCTTCAAATGTTTTATCATATATGAATATATTCATGTTTTTAATCTTCAAAAGAGAGCGTTAGTTGTCGTGAGTCTTTCGTTCGTGGTCTCCCTACTAAAAGTTTGCGGATATTTTGTGGATTCATTTCGTTTACTGTTTGCATCGGAAGTTCGTTGCAAGTAATAAAATACTGCGCTTTTTTCATTACCACGCCGATTTTTTTTAATTGGGACGCTCCTAATCGGGAGTAACGGCGGGAAACAACGATTAATTTTGCAGATTTTATACCGATTCCGGGTACTCGCAGAAGCATTTCGTAGTCTGCTCGGTTTATATCTATCGGAAAAATTTCCGGATGACGTAAAGCCCACGCAAGTTTAGGATCGATATCCAGATCGAGATTAGGATAAGCATCATCTACGATTTCATTTACTTTGAATTGGTAGAATCTCAATAGCCAGTCGGCTTGGTACAATCTGTTTTCCCTCACCAATGGAGGTTGTTTTAGAACCGGCAATCGATTATCATAATCGTTTACATGAATATATCCGGAATAATATACTCTTTTCATCGTTGGTCGCTGATATAAAGCAGACGATATGCGGAGTATATCCTTATCTGTATCTGACGTTGCTCCTACAATCATTTGTGTACTTTGTCCTGCCGGGGCAAAACGGGGTGCATGGCGGAATCTTTTTTTTTCTTCCGCACTTTGTAAGATCCCTTGTTGTATGTAACGCATTGGCGTAAATACACTTTTAAAGTCTTTTTCAGGTGCTAATATTTTGAGGCTTTCTTCATTAGGAATTTCTATATTTACACTTAATCTGTCAGCATATAATCCGGCTTCGTTTACTAGTTCACGGCTAGCTCCCGGAATGCTTTTCAAATGGATATATCCGTTGTAACGGTGCTTCAATCGTAATTCTTTTGCTACTCCTACCAATCTTTCCATGGTATAGTCCGGGTTATTTACTACTCCTGAACTTAAAAAAAGACCTTCGATATAATTTCTTCTATAAAATTCAATGGTAAGATCAACCAACTCTGATACAGACAAAGTCGCTCTTTTCAAGTCATTGCTTTTACGATTGATACAATAAGCGCAATCGTATATACAATAATTGGTAAGCATGATTTTCAGAAGCGAAACACATCTTCCATCTTCTGTAAAACTATGGCAAATACCCCAGCCCGAAGCACTTCCTATGCCACCTGTCATTTTGGAGCGGGAAGTTCCGCTTGAGGCGCAAGATACATCGTATTTTGCCGATTCCGCAAGAATTTTCAGTTTTTCGAGAACTTTTTCATTCATAATTATATTTCGCTCTGATAACTGCAAAAATAGAGAAAGACTTTGTTTTTATGTAGAAATTGTTCCTTAAATTATATCTTTGTATGAGTTAAAAAAATGAGTGTTTTTTATCAGGAAAATATGTCCTTTTAAGGACTGTTTTTGGGTAATTAAAAAATGCTTAAAGCAATGTAATTTTTGAAGAATTAAGATTAGACTATTATCATTAAATCGGAATTGGTTGAATATGATGTAAAAACGTTGGGCGTAAATTCTGTTGACGTAAATGAACAAAATGAACAAGCGGTAGGATTTTATTTGCATCAGGGGTTTCATGTAATAGGTCGTGATGCAACAGATAGTACCGGAAAGCCGTATTCTGTTTTACACGTGCGATTATAAATATAAAAATGCAAGTTGTATGAATGACACGAATATAATACCGATAGAAAATCATCCGTTAAAACCATTTATTCCACAAAATACTCGGATGCTGATGTTGGGGAGTTTTCCTCCGAAAAAGATACGTTGGAGCATGAATTTTTATTATCCGAATCTTCAAAATGATATGTGGCGTATTTTCGGACTCGTTTTTTTCGGAGATAAGGATCATTTTTTAGATGATACAAAACTATTCGATAAGAACCGCATTACCGTTTTTTTGGAAGAGAAAGGCATCGCTTTAAGTGATACTGCTCGATCTGTAAAGAGGTTAAAAGATAATGCCTCTGATAAATTTTTGGAAATTGTAGAAGCTGCCGATATTAATACTTTATTAGAGCAAATGCCAATGTGCAAAGCTGTTGTCACTACAGGACAAAAGGCTACCGAGATATTGAGTGATCTTGTTTCGTCTGCAATTCCTCCTGTCGGAAGCTTTGTTGAATTTGAATATCAAAGTAGAAAAATGCGTTTTTACAGAATGCCTTCTTCTTCCCGGGCCTATCCTAAACCTTTGTCAGAAAAGGCTACGGTATATGCCCGGATGTTCGAAGAATTAGGTTTATTGTAAATATGGATTTTGTTCTTTTTCAAGGCCGATTGATGTACTAGGACCGTGTCCGGAATAAATAACCGTATCTTCCGGTAGTATAAATAGTTTTTCTCGAATACCGGTAATTAACTGATTATAGTTTCCTCCCGGTAAATCCGTCCGTCCGATACTGCCTCTGAAAAGTACGTCTCCGCCAAACGCTATTTTTTCTTCTTTGCAATAATATATGATACTTCCGGGAGAATGTCCCGGTACGTGTATAGCTCGTAAAGAGTATTTCCCGATTTTGAAAATATCATTTTCATGGACATTCTGATCAATGGGAATAGGAGGGGATTGCAACTGTATGCCGAACAAGGAAGCTTGTTCTTTCATATTATCTAATAGAAAAGCATCATCGGGATGGGCTGTTAATCCGACATTGAAAGTATTATACACATATCTGTCTCCGAAATTATGATCGAGATGCAAGTGCGTTGCTAAAAGATATTTGACTTTCAATTTATTGTCTATAATGTAACCCGATAGAATATTTTGTTCGTCTGCATAATAACACCCTGCGTCTATGATTGCGCATTCTCTCGTTTCACTATCCGATATGACATACGTATTTTCTGAAAACGGATTGAATTGGAACTCCTTAATTACCAGCATATATATATTATTTATTTGTAAACAGGAACGTAAACTACCTTTTTGGTATCGAAATACTCTTCTTTGAAATATTCTTTCAAATTGTACACGATCGAAATCTTTTTAAATGGTGCTATCTCGTTTTGGAGTTCTCCTCCTTTTAAGCAAATCAGACCGTTAGGCATTGCATTTTGTTGCTCTTTTCGGATATTTTTGCGAATAAGTTTCATTAGATCATTTAATGGCATGACAGCGCGACTTACGACAAAGTCAAACTCGCTTTTTTCTTCTTCTACTCCACAGTGTCTGCATGTTACGTTTTGCAGTCCGATAGATTGCGCTATTTCTGAAGCGACTTTAACCTTTTTCCCAATACGATCTAATAAATGAAATTTGCATTCAGGAAATAAAATGGCCAGAGGTATTCCGGGAAATCCGCCTCCAGTACCTACATCCATTATTGTACTTTCGGGAGTAAATTGTATAATTTTTGCTATTCCTAAAGAATGCAATATATGGTGGGTATATAGATTGTCTATATCTTTACGGGAAATAACGTTGATTTTACTATTCCAGTCTTTATATAGTTCGTCTAAGGTTGCGAATTGGGATTTTTGATTTTCGTTTAGATTCGGAAAATATTTTTCAATAATTTGCATCGGATATTTAGCGTAAATAATAGGTTATTAATAAGATTACTTATTTGAGTATATTGTCTCTCTTACAAAAATAGTGTAAAATGTGGATACCCCAATGATTTATTATCAAATTGTTTATAAATACGAAGTATCTGTCAAATTAAACTGAAGTACTTTATAAAAGAGGGTGCACTTCACAATTGAGTGCACCCTCTTTTATTAATAATTTTATAGTCTTTCTGGATATATAATTTTATCTTTTGACAGGCTCTAATATTATCGGATTATCTTTTGGCTTTTTTGTATATTATTGCCTTTTATGTGGATAATATATATACCCGATGCAAAACCTGATAAATTTAAAATTTCTTCTTGACCTATTGCTATAGAATTTAACCTTGTTGATTTCAGTAATTTCCCGTTTGTGTTATATACAGATATACTTGTTTGGTTGTCTGTTTTTCCGAATAGCAGATGACATATTCCATTTTCCGAAGTGTAGATTGCAACATCCGGAACGTTGTTTTTTTCTTCGTATATTCCTGCTGTCATTTTTATACATTCTTTTATGCCATTCCATGCATCTATTTTTCCGAACCCCCAAGTATTATCTCCATTTTCGGAAATAGTTCCTGTATAGTTATCTTGTCGTGCTGTTTTTTTGAAAATGTTTCTGACATCATTCGGGCTAAGAGTTGGGTTTGCCTGAAGCCATGTTGCTAATACACCTGTAATGAAAGGAGTTGCCATAGAAGTTCCTGACATATATCCGTAATAATATTTTTTCCCGTTTACAGTAGTATTATCACAGATACCGCTATCATAAGATTGTGCACTGGAGTATGATGAGATAATTTGATTTCCGGGTGCTGTAATATCCGGTTTTACACGTCCGTCAGCTGTCGGACCTAAACTTGAAAATTCTGCAATCATACCTTCTTTCCGAGCATAACTTCCGGTACGAGTTGCATAAGCTCCTACACTGATTACATTTTTCCCTGTTCCTCCGATTTCTCCGACAGTATATTTTGAGTCACCGTCACTCCATCCAGATAAGCCGTTACCGGTGAGTTGACTATAATAATCATCAGCCCAGATATGTACAGTTCCGCTTGTTGCAGTAATTGTTATTCCTATTGCGTAGCCAGAATTCATGCTATTTACCTCAGATACTATAAAAGCGTTCGGTTTGTTGTTATTAGCATTTACTTCATAGTAAATTTCAACATATCCGCTAATCCCGTTTTTTAATGAAATAGTTTTAGAACCATTTCCTGAAATATTGACCGTTTCTGAGTATTCAGACTTGTTTTTTGAGATATTATATCGATCGATAGTAATCTGAAATGTTTCTCCGGGCTCACCCCAGATATCGAGCATCGAATAGCGGTCAGAATTATCCAAGAAATCGATAAATGTTTTTAATGTATTATCAGAAGGTGTAAATGTTTTGCTGAGATGCATAGGATCACAACCTTCGTTGCCTGCTGCTCCGGCAAATAGTTTTCCCGGACCTTGCAGATTATCTGCAACTTGGTCAAAAGTGGAAGTTCCGTCGTGGGGTCCGATATGAGAACCCAAACTCATATTGATAACACAAGGTTTTCCTACCGATTCGGCATAATCATATATATATTTCATTGCATCCGAGAGGCTTACCTGATCAGTAGTATTGTCATTCATATCATAGCTGACCAAGACTATATCTGCTTCTCCGGCTACTCCGTAATAAGATTTTGTGTGGTCTGCTCCTGCGGCTATGCCGGTTACATGAGTAGCATGAGTTTCGTCTGTTACGTCATATTTTGCTGCAAGAATTTCATCAGTAGTTTTATATTCCGTTCCGTAGGTAAAACCGCTTGGAGCTTTACCGTTTTTATTTTGATTCCACACTCGTTTTACCCGTAGCTCAGTTCCGTCTGTATTGTAAAAATTGATGTGTCCGTATTCAAAACCATTATCGACAATTCCTATAACAACATCTTTCCCTAAAAATGGTGTCGTTAAATCTTTCCCGCTTTGAACGTTATCTACCAGAGTTTCAGTTCTGGCTTTATTCATTTTTTGATATATCGGTGTGCTGATTTGTACATATTTGATGTTATTTAGAGAGGATATGGTTTCAATTTTGCTTACAGGAATTTGCGCTGTGATTAAAGAATCTATGCAAGTATTGACTCTTACTCCATAACTTTCTAAAAAATAGGGATCTGTTTGAGCCTTTAAATAAATATAAGCTTTAACATAATCGATTTCGTCAATTTTCTTTACTTTAAATTTAGAAGAAAATGTTTTGTCCGTTTTTATCTGTTCCTTTTCATTTATAAAATGCCGTGTATATGGCGACAATTTTGATTGAGCCATAATGAGTGTGGCAAAGCAGAATAATAATAGAGAGATAATGGTTTTCTTCATAATCAATATTTTTTAGGTAATCTTAAATTAATAGACTTACTTAGTTCTATGGCAGAAATATCAGGTAGGGTTATTAATTCCGGTAATTGTGAAATCAAGCATGAGAAACTTTTCAGTGTGTCGGTATATGAGACGATCGATATTCCTTGGTTTTCAGCTTTATTTTTATCGAAATCCGGTCGGGTATGTAAATACCCTTTGATATAACATTTTCCGTCAGAATATTTCAAATTATATTTTTCTCGCAGTTGTTCTGACGGAGTGTAATCTTTAGATGATAAATAGCCATTGGCTTCTTTTAGTAAATCGTCCCATAACATTCTGAAATTGTTTGAGAACCGAATTGTATCGGGTAAAACAGATATTTTCATGTATTCGATTTTGTTATTTTTTCCTCCGGGCATAATTGGGATATGCCGGAACGAACATGAAATGCTGTATAATAGAATCGATATTAAAATAATCTTTTTCATAAAATCAGCTATTGATTAAAAATGCGATTAAATCATTTTTTTGTAAAAAAGATTTTATAGAATTTGTTGTTTAAAAACAATATGATACAAATATATGTTATTTAAAATTATCAGCTTGTTGCGAAGCCATTAAATATCTCTAAATTCGGATATATTTTTTGTAGGGAATAAGAGATGAAATTCTAAAATAAATAGTTGATTCCGAGGTCTATGCTGTTTGTTCCGTCTTCACGGGAAAAAGCTGCTCCCCATTCTGCCGAAAGAACAAAATTATGGTTCATGACTAGTTTCAGCCCTATTCCTGCGCTTGTGTGGAGACATTCGTTTTTACCGCTGTAAATAATAGGGTCATTGCTTTCTTTTTGCAGTTTCAACCGGTATGGCTGCAGTACAGCCCCTGCGTCGAAAAAAGGGTTCATTCCGATGTACCAGTTTTGTTTCAAGAATCTTATCACCCGTGAACGTAATCTTAACTCTATGTTGGTCCAACCGATACCGTTTCCCGTAATTCGGTTACGTAGTACCCCTCTTATATTATTTGTTCCTCCTAATCCTTCAGAATAAGTTTGTCTTATATAGTAAGTATTTATATCTGATAAAAAATAGAACGGAACTCTTCCGACAGGAGTAAGTTGCAATCCGATTCGTCCTGCCAAAGTCAAGTGTTCTTTCCAAAGCGATTGATAATAGCAGACGTTCAAAGTTGTTCTTATAAAGGAGTATCCGTTTTTACTTGTCCAGTCTGGAGAAAAAGCGAAGATAGCTTCTCCATATATACCTTGCGTCGGATCTGCTTCTCTATCACGGGTATCATAAACTACTCCGACTTTCCATTGCAGAACATTTCCGCCTTTTGCCTCATTCTGATTTATCAGTCCTGCTTTTATATAGCGGTTGTAAAGGTTGTCCGCTCCGACATATTTTTTCAAGGAAACAGGTTGAATCATCATTTTTTGCCAACTGACGCCTGCCATCCAATTAAGTTGTCCTACAATTTTTCCTTGTAGGCCGAAAATCATACGAATTTGTTTTCGATCTATTTTGTAGAAAGAATCGTTGTGTGTATCTGAGTAAGGTGCGCTACGACCGTTATATCCGTAAAAATCACACATATTGTCCGGTAAGTATGCAACATCAAATGAGAATCTGTGGTTTTTCCATAATTGGGGAGAATCATAGAAAAACCAGTAAACTCCAGATCCCTTTGTAAATCGGGCTGCTTCGATACAAAATTTATGTGTATAGTCTGGGTAATTTTCTCCATTTCCAAAATCATATAATTCGCAATATATACCGTATTGAAATCCGAGATCGCTATTGTAGGCAATCTCCGGAAACGGTGTCACATTCCATCCTTTCTTATTTTGAGAATTTATCAATGAATCTTGTGAAATAGCATAAGAAATTTTTGGATATGAAATCGTCACTAACCCGAATAGAGATATGATAATTAATTTAAAGATACATACAGACGATTCATTCATGCCGCGAAAATACAAATATTTTTTTTCGATCGAATATCTTTTTTTGAATAAATGAGAAAACATGACATGAAACTGTGTTTGAGTATTTGATCGTTACTATTAAAAAGTCGTATTCCTTTTGAAATCAAATTCGTTATAAGTATTATTTTGAAATATATTCGGGTTAATTCGTTAAAAAAATACTGTTTATATATGTTTTTAATGTCAATATGTAGTAGTATATTGAAATATTGAATCATTTTGTTTGTATTTATTGTGTATTTGTGTCTAAATGAAATATTTTTGCATAAAAATCTTTCATAATATTTAAAACGAAATGGATATGCAAAAACGTTGGATTATTTTATTTGTAGCTTTATTAAGCGTTGGTTTTTTAGGATTATTTTATTCGGGTCATGAAGGGGTGTTTACAGATATAGATTCTAATTTGAATTTTGCTGATATCGCATGGATGATTACTGCAACTATTTTTGTTTTGATGATGACACCGGGGCTCTCTTTCTTTTATGGAGGAATGGTACGGTCTAAGAATGTCATATCAACGATGTTGCAGAGTTTTATTGCTATGGGAGTGATTAGTGTTATCTGGGTAGTCGTGGGCTTTAGTTTAGCTTTTGGTGAAGATCTCGGGCATTTTATAGGGAATCCGGGAACATTTTTTATGTTTATGCATGTTGGCGGAGCTACAGATAAGTTATTGGCACCGACGATACCATTGGCATTATATGCTCTATTCCAAATGAAGTTCGCTATTATTACTCCGTCATTGATAACCGGTTCATTTGCCGAACGTGTTCGTTTTTCTGGCTATCTGGTATTTATGATTTTGTTCTGTATATTCGTGTATTGTCCTTTGGCTCATTGGACTTGGCATCCCGATGGTTTTCTTCGTCAAATGGGGGTTCTTGATTTTGCCGGTGGAATTGTTGTTCATGCTTCTTCTGGAGTTGCAGCTTTGGCCGGAGCTATATTTTTGGGAAGAAGAAAAGAATCGGGACAGCCGGCCAATATCCCGTTTGTATTATTGGGAGCGGCTATGCTTTGGTTAGGATGGTTTGGGTTTAATGCCGGATCTTCTTTGGCTGCCAATTCTATAGCTGTAAAAGCTTTTTTAAATACAAATACGGCATCGGCTACGGCAATGATGACCTGGGTAGTATTTGATTGTTTGAGAGGACGTAAGCCTTCTGCAATGGGAGCTGCTATTGGTGCAGTCGTAGGATTGGTCGCCATAACACCTTCGGCTGGGTATGTGACTGTCGGGGAAAGTATATTTATTGCTTTAGTCGTGACGATTATATGCAATATGGCTGTTTCTTGGAAAAATAAGAAAAATTCTTTTGATGATGCTTTGGATGTATTTCCTACACATGGTGTAGGAGGAATTGTCGGAACTATTATGACCGGAATCTTTGTATATAATGCGTCTGAAAATATTACTTATTGGCAAAATCTTTTAAATCATATAATAGCAGTAGTGATAGTTTGCGGATATACATTTATTGTAACATATGCTTTATATTGGATTACGGATAAAATGATCCCTATGCGTGTATCTGAAAAAAGCGAAAAGATCGGATTGGATATGAGTCAACACGATGAGCGATACGGGATTGAAACAAATAGAGAGTTGGCTGAATATTTTGATCATGGTGTAGATACAAAGCCTTGATTGTTCATTAGAAGATTTAGACAGACTTTTAGTAGGGTTTAAAAAGCGGTTATTTATCAAGAAAACCGCTTTTTTGTTTTTCAGTGACACTTTGGGGTAAGAATAGGATGAAAGGTAAAATATGAAATTATCGGTAATTATTTATGATAGGTCAAATAACTATTTATAGTTTAATTACTATATCTTTGTTGAAGTAATTTATAATTTGTACCAGATATTAATTGAATGTAAAATGGTTTTAATACTTTTAAACTTTAAAATAGGTAAATTATTTTATATAACCGAAATAGACAAATAATTCTAATGATTTGAAAATATGATAGTGAAAAAAGAGAATTACATTTTGCGGCCGTGGCGGGAGTCAGACTGTAATTCTTTGGCATATTATGCTAATAATATCAGTATATGGAATAATCTTCGTGATTCATTTCCTCACCCATACACCTCGGACGATGCAGAAGCTTTTATCAAGATGGCTTCGGTCGAGCCTTATTCTCAATTTGCAATTGAGGTTTCCGGTCGGGCAGTAGGGGGGATCGGGTTTGTTCGACAAAATGATATCGAACGGCTTAATGCAGAGGTCGGATACTGGATTGGAGAACCTTTTCAAGGGTTGGGTATTGTATCAGATGCTTTATCTGAATTGATAAGTTATATATTTACCGAAACAGACTTGATTCGTTTATATGCGTTAACCTTTGACTTTAATGAAAAGTCGATACGGGTATTGAGGCGAAATGGTTTTAAGCAGCTTGCCGTTATGCATCGTATGGGAATTAAAAACGGTAAGATTATAGATATGCATTATTATGAATTGTTGAAACCGTATTGAGTTATTGTTTATATGAAAACCATGAATTCGATTAAAGAAATATTCCGGATCGGAGCAGGCCCTTCGAGTAGCCATACTATGGGGCCTCAAAGGGCTGCGAAAATTTTTTTGGAACGTAACCCCCGAAGTGCATCTTTCAAAGTTTCCCTATTCGGAAGTCTTGCTGCAACAGGTAAAGGCCATTTGACCGACAAGGCGATTTTAGAAGTTTTAGAACCTCATGCTCCTGTACAGATTGAGTGGCTGCCGAAAATATTTCTTTCTTTTCATCCGAATGCCATGACTTTTTGTGCTATAAATTCGGAAAACGAAGTTTTGGACACTTGGACTGTATATAGTATCGGCGGAGGTGCATTATCAGAAGAAAATCGGCCGCCTATCGGGGAAATTTCCGATGTTTATGACATGTCTCATTTAAGTGATATTTTAAGATGGTGTGAGCATTCGGGAAGAAGTTATTGGGAATATGTTGAGGAGAGAGAAGGTGCGGATATATGGGAGTATTTGTCTGAAGTATGGAAAAATATGAAAGAGTGTATACAGAGAGGATTAGACACGGAAGGTGTTTTGCCCGGTCCGTTAAATCTCCGACGGAAAGCCGCCGATTATTTTATTCAAGCCGGAGGATATAAAGAGGCTTTGAGAGATCGAGGATTGCTTTTTGCTTATGCTTTGGCTGTTAGTGAAGAAAACGCTTCGGGACACACGATCGTGACAGCACCGACTTGCGGAGCATGTGGGGTTTTGCCGGCTGTATTATATCATTTGCAGAAAAATCGAGGTTTTAGCGATATGCGTATTTTCCGGGCTTTGGCTACTGCCGGACTGATCGGAAATATCGTAAAGACAAATGCCTCGATTTCGGGTGCCGAAGTCGGGTGTCAGGGAGAAGTCGGGGTTGCTTGTGCGATGGCTTCGGGTGCTGCTACTCAGTTATTAGGAGGAAGTCCGGCTCAAATAGAATATGCGGCAGAGATGGGGTTGGAGCATCATTTGGGGATGACCTGTGATCCGGTTTGCGGATTGGTACAAATTCCCTGTATCGAGAGGAATGCTTATGCTGCGGCGAGAGCTCTGGATTCTCATTTGTATGCATCTTTTTCTGATGGAATACATAGGGTCTCATTTGATAAAGTCGTAGAAGTAATGAAACAGACGGGACATGACCTTCCTTCGCTATATAAGGAGACCGGAGAAGGAGGTTTGGCCAAAGATTATACTCAGACCGATTAAAAAGTTGATGCACCATTATTTTTTGTACCTTTGTTAGGTTTTAATTGATGGGATATGTTGAGTTTGTTATTGATTTTATTTAATATATGCATGGGGATTTCCCCAAATTATAAGCCTGTATCTACTGATTTCAAAATCGATCCGCCTTTGCACCGAACTCTGTATTTAAGCGGAAACTTCGGAGAATTGAGGAATAATCATTTCCATTCGGGTTTAGATATAAAAGCTCAGTCTGGAACACCGGTGTATGCTGTCGAAGACGGTTTTGTTTCCCGGATAAGTGTTTCTCCATACGGATATGGTCTTGCAGTATATATCGATCATCCCCGAATAGGTGTAACCACTGTGTACGGACATTTAGATCGTTTTGCTCCATTTATAGATGATATAGTAAAGATGCGGCAATATGCCCAAGAAAGTTTTTCTGTCAATTTCTTTCTGAAAAAAGATGAAATTAAAGTCAGAAAGGGACAAGTAATCGCATATAGTGGAAATACCGGTAGTTCGGGAGGTCCGCATTTGCATTTTGAAATAAGAGAAACAGAATCGGAATATTTGTTAGATCCTATGCCTTTTCTCAAAACATATTTGAAAGATACTCGTCCGCCTCAAATTCGTTCAATCGCTGTTTATCCAATTGCAGGAATTGTAAATAACGGATATGTTCGCAAGGATTTTTCCGTTATTCGTCAGAAGAACGGAATTGTGACTCTTTCATCTCCGGTAACGGCATGGGGAAAAATCGTTCTTGGAGTGAAAGCCTATGATTATATGAACGAGACTTCCAATATTTACGGAGTTTATTCTATTCGACTATTTGTGGATGATAAAATAGTTTATTCTTCAGCTATTGAACGTTTCCCTTTTGATAAAAGCCGAGCTGTAAACTCATTTATCGATTATGAGGATTGGGTAAAACGTCGGTCTTTTATAATGCGTTCTTATGTGTCTGTGGGGAATTATCTGCCTGTTTATAAGGATGTTGTTGATCAAGGTGTGATTACGATCGATGAGGAACGTGTTTATAAAATCCGTTATGAACTGAGAGACCGACATGGTAATTTGACAATATGTACATTTTCAATAAACGGAAAAAAGAAAAATATTCTGATGGATAATCCCACCAATAATGCTTGTGTATATAATCAGAATAATTTCATCGATAAACATGGGGTTTCATTATTTATTCCCAAAGGGGCTCTTTACGAAAATGTTCAATTAAAATGTTTCCAGAATAGCGATAATTCTTATGTTGTGGGGCAAGAATGCGTGCCTTTACATTTATATTGTAATTTAAAAATTAAAATACCCTCAGATACTCTTGATAATAAAAAACAATACTATTTAGCTCGAGTATTCGGGAATAAAGAGATTCCTTATACCGGTACATATATGAATGGGTATTTAGAAGTTAAAATAAGAGAATTAGGAACATTTGTTGTTAAATCAGATACCGTAAATCCAGTCATTACTCCTATGTCTCCTGCCCAATGGGGAAATACAGGAAAGATTCGTATCAGAATAGGAGATAAGCATACTGGAGTCGAGTCTTACAGAGGTGAAATTGATGGCAAATTTGCACTTCTTGAGATGGATGGCAAGACTGCAATATTGAGCTGCAAGCTCGATCCGGTACGTGTAAAAAGGAATAAAAAGCACCATTTTAGACTTACGGTTACAGATCGTTGCGGAAACCGGGCGGTTTATGAGAATTCATTTTATTGGTAAATACCTAACACATATTTTATGAAAAAATTTATCTTATTATGCACATTTTGTTGGGGAATGCTTGTTCCCGGAGCACGAGCATGTACAAGTTTTTTGGCTGGTAGGAATGCCACAATAGATGGCTCTACATTTATAACATACGCGGCCGATTCCCATACATTGTATGGAGCTTTAAAATTTATTCCGGCAGCAAGACATCCTAAAAACAGCACTATGGAAATCAGAGAGTGGGATACGAATAAATTATTAGGACATATTCCTCAAGTCGAATATACATATAAAGTGGTCGGTAATATGAATGAACATCAATTGTCTATAACCGAATCTACATGGGGAGGGCGTCCTGAACTTGTAGATACTACGGGTATAATTGATTATGGCAGTTTGATGTATATTGCTTTGCAGCGAGCTAAGACAGCGAGAGAAGCGATTACGGTCATGACCGATCTGGTTAGCGAATATGGCTATTATAGTTCAGGAGAATCTTTTTCTATTGCTGATCCTGAAGAAGTGTGGATTATGGAGATGATTGGAAAAGGACCTCAAAATCAGGGTGCTGTATGGGTTGCCGTACGCATTCCCGATGATTGCATTGCCGCACATGCCAATCAGTCTCGCATTCATAAGTTCCCGTTAGATGATAAAGAAAATTGTCTATATTCTCCTGATGTCATATCATTTGCTCGGGAACAAGGTTATTTCAATGGACTGAATAAAGATTTCAGTTTTGCCGACGCTTATGCTCCTGCAGATTTTGGAGCATTGAGAGGATGTGAAGCAAGAGTATGGAGTTTTTATAATCGGTTTAATAGTTCTATGGGTAAATATTTATCATATTTGAATGGTAAATCTAAAGAGTATTTGCCGCTTTATATAAAACCGGATAAGAAGTTATCGGTACAGGATATGAAAGATGCCATGCGTGATCATTTTGAAGGTACACCTTTTGACATGACCCAAGATGTAGGTGCAGGACCGTTTAAATGCCCTTATAGATTTCGGCCTATGACCTTTAAAGTGGATAGTGTAGAATATACTAATGAGCGAGCTGTGGCAACACAACAGACTGCTTTTACACTGGTCGCTCAGATGCGGTCGTGGTTGCCGAATGCAATCGGAGGAGTTCTATGGTTTGGGGTAGATGATACGAATACTTGTGTCTATGTGCCCTTATATGCTTGTTTAAATGAAGTTCCGGAGTGTTATAGTGAATTGAACGGGAGCATGTATGACTTATCTTGGACTTCTGCTTTTTGGATTCATAATTGGGTTGCCAATATGGCTTATTCTCGTTATGATCAGATGATAGAGGATATACGTCCCGTTCAGAAAGATATAGAAACGACATTTAATGTACAGCAGCCTGTAATAGAAAAGGTTGCTAATGATTTGTATCGTAACGATCCTGTAGCGGCAATTCGCTTTTTGAATGCTTATAGTGTAGCTCAGGCCCAACAAACGACTGTTCAGTGGAAAAAGTTAGGAGAGTTTTTATTGGTTAAATATTTAGATGGAAATAGGAAAAAAGAAAAAGGCGGGCATTTTTTAGAGAATGGGTACGGTTTGCCTGCTGATCCTGATTTTCCGGGATATTCTGAAGAGTATTATCGGGCAGTCGCTAAAGATGCTGGAGACCGGTTGAAAGTCGCTTTTTGAAAGATAAAAATTTAAACTGGCTTTAAAACTATTTTGCCTTATATCTCTGTATCGATAAAAACTTTTTTGTATATTTGTGTATTATAGATGTTGTGAAATTTTTCTAAAAAAGAGAATTGTATGGAAAATGAGACCTTATTGAAAGAAGTAACTGCAAAAGCACAGACTTGGCTGGGAGACGGTTATGATGAAGCCACTAAAGCCGAAGTGAGAAGGATGCTTGACAATGATGATAAGACAGAGCTGATAGAGTCGTTTTATAAAGATTTGGAATTCGGTACTGGTGGACTGCGTGGGATAATGGGAGCTGGAACAAATCGGATGAATATATATACGGTAGGTGCTGCGACACAGGGATTATCCAATTATTTAAAAAAAGAATTTGCCGATTTATCTGAAATAAAAGTCGTAATCGGACATGATTGTCGTAATAATAGTCGTTTGTTTGCAGAGATTTCTGCAGATATTTTTTCTGCCAACGGAATCAAGGTATACCTTTTTGAATCATTAAGACCTACTCCCGAGATGTCTTTTGCCATAAGAGCATTAGGATGCCAAAGCGGTATTATCCTGACAGCATCTCACAATCCCAAAGAATACAACGGATACAAGGCATACTGGAATGATGGCGCTCAAATGATCTCGCCGCACGATAAGAATACGATTGCTGAAGTAAATAAGATACGTTCTATTGCCGATATCAAGTTTAAAGGAAATCCCGCTTTGATCGAAATAATCGGAGAAGAGGTAGATAAGCTTTTCCTTGATAAAATTAAAACTTTGTCGTTGAGTCCTGATGCTATCGAACGGCATAAAGATATGAAAATTGTTTATACGCCTATACACGGTACAGGTGTAAAATTAGTCCCGGCATCATTGAAAAATTTTGGATTTACGAATATCATTCACGTTCCGGAACAAGATGTTGTCAGCGGGGATTTTCCGACAGTAGTTTCTCCAAATCCCGAAGAGCCGGCAGCTTTGGATATGGCTATACGTAAAGGTATCGAAGTGGATGCCGATATCGTTATGGCTTCAGATCCTGATGCCGATCGTATTGGTATAGCAGTAAAGAATGATAAAGGGGAATTTGTTCTTGTAAATGGAAATCAGATTGTTATGATTTTACTTAATTATTTGATGACCAAATATAAAGAGTTAGACAGACTTACAGGAAACGAATATATTGTGAAAACTATCGTGACGACTGAGTTGATAAAAACAATTGCTGATCGTAATAATATCACTTGCTATGATTGTTATACCGGGTTTAAATGGATTGCATCTGTAATCCGTGAGTTGGAAGGAAAGAAGAAATATATCGGTGGAGGAGAGGAAAGCTACGGCTTTTTGGCTGAGGATTTTGCTCGGGATAAAGATGCTGTATCTGCAATTTCTTTGATGGCGGAGGTTGCAGCTTGGGCAAAAGATAATGGCAAGACTGTATATGAAATGTTACAAGATATTTATTTGACTTACGGTTTCTCTAAAGAAAAAGGTATTTCTGTAGTTCGTAAGGGAAAATCGGGGGCTGAAGAAATCGAAGCGATGATGAAGAATTTCAGGAATAATCCGATGACGGAGATTGCCGGTTCGAAAGTTATTCTTACAAAAGACTTTTCTACTTTAGTTGCTAATGATTTGGTGGAGAATGAAAAGTATACTTTAGATATGCCGACTACATCGAATGTGTTACAGTATTTTACAGAAGATGGGACTAAAGTTTCTATACGTCCTTCAGGAACAGAGCCTAAAATAAAATTCTATATAGAAGTAAAAGGTGAATTGAAATCTCGTGAAGATTATGATAAAGTCAATGAATTAGCAAATCAGAAAATAGAAGCCGTAAAAGTTTCTCTTGGAATTTGATATAGGTAAAAAATGATAGTAAGGAGGATTATAGAAAAACCAAAATTTTCTATAATCCTTTTTATTATATCTTTCGATAAGCTTTGGGAGAAATACCAGTATGTTGTTTAAAATATTTCCCGAAAAAAGATTGATTGGCAAAATTTAGTTCTACTGAAATTTCCTGAATTGTCATGTTGCTTGATTTAAGTAATGCTTTAGCGGCCAAAATAACTTGTTCATCGATCCACTCTCCAGCAGATTTTCCGCTTATCTCTTTAATTACACAAGAAAGGTATTTAGGAGTCAAATATAGTTTGTCGGCATAAAAGGTTACAGAGCGTTGTTGTTTATAATGCGTGACGACTGTTTTTAAAAAAGATTCGAATACCTCCGTTTTTCTGGATTTTCGTATCGATTTCTCTGGAATTTTTTTCTTGGTAATATTGGCAATTTCATAAAATAAGGATTTCAATAATATGCGTATGATTTCTTTGCGATAAATATTCTCTGTTTCCTTTACCTTGTTTCGCAAAAAAGAATGATATTCTTTTAAACATTTTATTTCATTCGGGTTAAGTGTAGTTTTAGGGGATTCTTTTGCGTAAAAAAATACAGATAGCATATCTTCTGTGCTGGGAAGAATCTCGTTACTGAAATTTTTTGACACGACTATAAATAATCCCGAAACATCATCGCTTTTCTCGCATAACATGACGATCTGATTTGGCATAAGCAAGATCATATCGTTCGGGCATATATTATATTCATTCAGATTGATTGTTATTTTACAATTTCCTTTCAGGCAAAGTGCGAAAACTGTTGTTTCGATGATCGAAGGATAGTCAAACAGCGGAATATTATTGATGTTATCCAGTATGGCGAAGTCTGTATCTATCAGATCGATCGTGTTGTAGTTTTTTACGGATGATAAATCTATTTTGGGAACTGATATATGTTTCATAATATTTCATTTATGACATAAACGTATATATTTTTTTTAAATAATAGGCTGTTTATTCTTTATTAAATGACTTATAGAACAATTATAACGCGAAATAGAACTTTAGAGGGAAATATTGAACCGGATAAATGTGATAAAATAAAATTGGGAAAAGGGTCGGAAGTAATTTAATTGCTTCTTTTTTGAATAATAATAAAATAATTATGGGCAAAATATAAAGAAAATAATGTTTTTATTTGTATAAAATTTATATAGATAATGTCGTTGCTTAAAATCAAGTGATTATATTGAAAATTTAGTAATAAGATGTAATAGAAATGACGATTTGTTATGCTTGTTCTTTTGAAAAGGATTCGAAAAAGATAATATATGAGAGATTTTTTGTTAATAAGATTATTATTGATTGTGGTTTTCGGAATAGTTCTTATTCCCGAAGCCATAGCTCGAAAAAAGAAGAAAATAGATGCAGAAGCTGTTCCAGTAACGTTATATTTGAACAAAATCGTTTCACAATCGAAAAGTTCGATTGTGAAAGGTTATCTGCGATCGGCAATAGTGAATGATCCGACTTTTTTTGAGGTGAGTGAAACTCCTCAAGGAGAGAGAATCCGGTATATCAGCGAAGATATTGATTCGCTAATAGTTATGGATAAACTTAAATATGTAAAGCGAAAATGTAAAAATATCGGCTTTATGGCAGGAAAACCGAAAATCCGTTGGGTTAGGATTGAATATGATGGAAATGGTATTGATGTATATTCTGCATTTTTTGTTATTCAAAATAGAGTAAATAATATAACTACTGTTAGCAGAGAAATGTATTATTATTTCAGTATTGATAAAGATATTGCAATATTTACATCCCGTCAATATCTATCTGCGCCCTATGTAATTGGCACACCGGCAGTGAATAGAACACAAATGGCATATTATTTCTGCAAAATTTATGATTATCCTGAATTTGCATTGCGTATTAAGGCAAAAGAATTTGAAGATATGATGAGTGTCGTAAAAAGCTGGGAAACGGAATATGGTGACCGCCCGGTAAAAAGAGTAGCTGGAAAAATTGAAAATGATCAGCTTGGCGTTCAAAATTCTATTACAGTTGTTAGCGGAACTGAGTCGGCTTCATGGAAAAGAGTGAAGAATGAAGTCGTGTTTCCCCAATATATGAGAACTATGCAAATAGGAATTGCTCCGGATATCGCTCCTTGGTCGCGAAAAATCAAACATGGAGGAAATGGTTATAAAATAGACATTCCTCCCATCGGTATTTATTCAGATATTTGTTTCCTTGATTTCAGTAAGTTGGGGAGCATCGGGTATTTGTTCGGAGCTACTTATAGCAAATATAGTTATAATTGGGAATGGGATAATGGTTATGGTCCAAAGACAAAGGCAACATCTTGTAATAGATTTGATATTTGTGCCGGATTAAGTTGGCATTTAACTCTTTGTCACAACTTTGAGTTCTATGCACGTTTGATGATGGACTTGAATATGACCGGAAATCGAACAATTGATTGCGAAAGTGGTGAAAAAATGATTGCTGAGAGTAATATGGACACGAGTGTCAGCGGCATTGCAATCGCAGGTTTACGTTATTACTTTTGTAAAAAAGTAGGCGTGTATGTAGAGAGTGGCTATGATATCGGCTATGTTTCCGGTGGATTTTCTTTTCGGTTTTAAATAGTAAAAATATCAAATTATGAAAAAGTTTTTTACAGTATTGAGTTGTGTTATAGCACTTTCTTTTTTGTCAGTTGGTTGTTCGAAAGATGATGATGAAGATGGGGACGGGGATGTTGAGGTTACAACCGGAATGACATGGGAGAAGTTGGTCGAGAAGTATCCGTTTATGGGAAATTTCCCGAAGTATGAAGGCGATATAGAATTGCATCAGTATAATAAAACATTCGGTTTAGAAAGTGTTGCTTTCTTCGATTATAAATGTGATGCATCTATGGCTACGGAATATTATGCAAAACTTGCCTCTGAAAATTTTTTGGTGAATCCTAATGCGGAAGGAATTTATACGAAGACGGTTAATGATTATGAGCTGATTTTTACAGGTTCACATGCTGCCGGCAATTTCGGTATGGTCTTTTCTTGTCAACCGGTAGAGTAATGTTAGGATGATATTAATACAATCCAAAAAGAAATTCCCATCGAATATTATTCGATGGGAATTTCTTTTATTGATAATGCAAAAATGCTGGATTATTCGTTGAGAATACCATCGCGTTGCATCAATGCTTTTATAGAAGGTTCATGTCCGCGAAAACGTTTATACAATTCCATCGGATCTTCTGTACCTCCTTTTTCGAGAATATTTTTTCTAAAGGATTCGGCAATTTCTCGATTGAAGATACCTTTTTCTTTAAATAAAGAAAATGCATCTGCATCAAGAACTTCAGCCCATTTATATCCGTAATATCCGGCAGCATAGCCTCCTGAAAAAATATGTCCGAATTGATTGCTCATTCCGGTTCCGTCGACAATTGGTAATAATTGGGTCGGAGCCATTGCCTTTTGTTCAAATTCAATAACGTTTTCGATGGAATCGGTTTGTGTGTACCAAGCCATATCGAGAAATCCGAAAGATAATTGACGCAAACAGAGATAAGCCGCATTATATTGTCTTGATTTTTTTATCTTTTCGATTAGTTTTGCCGGCATTTTTTTCCCTGTTTCATAATGGGAGGCAAATGTATCGAGAAACTCTTTTTCGGAAAGCCAGTTTTCCATAATCTGAGAAGGCAGTTCTACAAAGTCACGAAATACATTTGTTCCGGAAAGAGATGCATAAGTTGAGTTTGCCAATAAACCGTGTAGAGAATGACCGAATTCATGCAAAAAGGTTTCGACCTCCCCATAAGTCAATAATGCCGGTTTGTCAGCTGTCGGACGAGTGAAATTCATAACGATAGTAATATGGGGGCGACTGTCTTTTCCATTCTCATCTTTCCATTGTCCTTTATATTCGGTCATCCATGCACCGCCTCTTTTGGTTGCTCGAGGATGAAAATCTGTGTATAATACGCCTACATATTTATTATTTGCATCAAAAACTTCAAAAGCTTCTACTTCCGGATGATATACGGGAATTTTATTGTTCTTCTTAAATTTGAGACCGTATAAACGTGTTGCTAAACCGAATACACCTTTTTTTACTCGATTCAATTCGAAATAAGGTTTCAGCATTTCATCGTTAAGATCGTATTTGGCATTTTTTAATTTATCTGAGTAATAAGACCAGTCCCATGGCATCAGATCGAAGTTTTTACCTTCCATACCGATTGCAAAACCTTTTATTTCTCTAACTTCTTGTAAAGCTTCAGGTTTGTATGCTTCTAATAACTGATTTAGCAAGTTATATACATTTCGGCTGTTTTTTGCCATACGGCGTTCCAATGTATACTCTGCATAATTCTCTTTTCCCATCAATTTGGAGATTTCCATCCTGACTTCAGCAATACGTTTCACGATTTGTGTATTGTCGAACTCTCCGGTCTGACAGCGTGAGTTATATGCCCGATACATTTTTTCTCTCAAATCCCGACGTGCCGAATATTGCATAAACGGGCCATAGCTTGGATAAGAAAGATCGAAGAGAAATCCTTTTTTCCCCTTGTTTTGAGCCATTAATGCCGCTGCATCTATTGCACTTTGAGGAAGTCCGTCCAATTCTTCAGGCTTAGTCAATAGCATTTCGAAACTGTTTGTCGCTTTAAGCAGATTTTGTCCGAATGTCAAAGTCAATTGATTTAGCTCGGTTGTGAGTTTACGGTATTTTTCCCGATTTTCTCCTTTCAGGTTAGCGCCTTTGCGCACCATACTTTCATAAGTATCGTTCAATAGGGCCATTTGTTCGGGCGATAAATCCAATTCTCCTTTTTTGTCGTAAACGAATTTGACCCGTTCGAATAATCTTTCGTTCAGATTGATATTGTTGCCGTGTTCTGAGAGGATAGGCGAGATTCTTTGAGAAATAGCCATCATCTCATCGTTGCCTTCGGCTTCAGAAACAGCAAAAAATATGGTTGATACTTTGTTCAGTAAACTTCCTGATCGTTCTAATGCCTCTATTGAGTTCTCAAATGTAGGTGTAGAACGCTGATTGACAATTGCATCTACTTCTTTTTGATGTTGACGAATACCTTCTTGAAATGCCGGCTCGTAATCTGTTATTTTTATCTTGTCGAATGGTGCGGTTTCTCGGGGAGTTTTAAACTTCCCGAAAAAAGGATTTGCAGCTTGAGTCATATATAAAGTTATTGTTAGAAAAACTATAAATATAAATCTTCTTTTCATGAGAAAGGTTTTTATTAGAGTTGACAAAGTTCTCAAATAATTGATACTTTAACATAAAAGAGCTATTAATTTATATTAATTAAAAAGTAAAAACTCTCTGTACAAGTGTGTATTTTTCTCTTTTAGTATACATTTGTGTCGGGTATAGTGTAAAAAATAAAAAAATCATGAAACAGCGATTGCTCTTTTTACTCAAAATATATTTGTGGTTTATGTTCATGTTTATGTTGCAAAAACCACTATTTATGCTTTTCCATTATAATTTATTCGAGAAAGCCTCTCTTATAGATTGGATGCAAGTTATATACCACGGTATTCCTCTCGATCTTTCGGTTGCAAGCTATATTTTGGCATTGCCGGTATTTGTGGCTTTAGTGACAGTATGGATACAAGGATTATGGGCAGAATGGTTTTATAAAGGATATTTTGCATTGATTATAGCGATTTTATCTCTCATTTTTATTTCTGATATAGAACTATATACCTATTGGGGATTTAGAATGGATGCAACTCCTTTATTTTATTTGAAGTCTCCTGCCGATGCTATGGCGAGTGTGCCGTTTTGGATTTTGATTTTAGGAATTATATGCATCATTCTGTATTTTACGATTTTTTGGTATCCGTTGAATTATTGGATTGTGAAGGGTTCTGGGAAATGGAAATTCTGTAAACATCGTATCAAATCGACATGTTGGTTTTTATTGTTACTCGGTTTGCTGTTTATCCCGATTCGAGGGGGTATTTCGGTTTCTACAATTAATGTAGGGAGGGTATATTATAGTGATAATATGTTGTTTAATCATGCAGCAATAAACCCGGCTTTCAGTTTGCTGGCATCTTTGTCTAAAGGGCAAGATTTTAAACAGCAATATCGTTTTATGGATGCAGATAAAGCAGATAAGGAATTTTCAAAGATGACACACGGTCGAGTTTATTTCCCTGAAAATGACTCTGTTCGATGGATTAATCGTGAGCGTCCGGATATTTTACTAATCATATTGGAAAGTTTTTCCGGCACCGCAATGGAGAAATTGGGTGGAGTTCCGGGAGTAATGCCGAACCTTACCCGTTTGGCAGAAGAAGGAATATTTTTTACAAACTTTTATGCGAATAGCTTTAGAACAGATAGAGGACTTGTCTCGATTTTAAGCGGATATCCTGCGCAACCGACAACATCTATTATGAAATATCCCGTCAAATCTCAATCTCTGCCTGCCATATCTAAATCATTGCGGAAAGAGGGATATGACATTCAATTCCTTTATGGAGGAGATGCGGATTTTACCAATATGCGTTCTTATTTTATTTCTTCAGGGTTTCAAAGCATTGTCTCTGACAAAGATTTCCCGGTTAGTGATTTATTGTCTAAATGGGGGGCAAATGACGGCACGACTTTCATTCGTTTCAGTGAATTGATACAAAATCAACAGAAGCATCCTTTTATGAAAGTATTTTTGACACTGAGCAGTCATGAACCCTTTGATGTCCCGTATCATCATTTTGATGATCCTTATCTTAATTCGGTGGCTTATACCGATAGTTGCTTGGGTGCATTTGTCGATCGTTTCCGTCAAACGCCCCAATGGAATAATACTTTGATTATTTTAGTGCCTGATCATGCTATGCGATATCCTGCCGGAGTTCAAGAGCCTGATATTGTCCGTCATCACATTCCTATGGTTTGGTGTGGAGGAGTGGTAAATGGCCCTAAAGTGATAAATGATTATGGCTCTCAGATCGATATTGCCGCCACTCTTTTGGGACAAATGAATATAGACTATTCAGATTTTAAGTTCAGTAAAAATATTGCTGATACTACTCAATATAAATTTGCTTATTATACCTTCAAGGACGGATTCGGATATCTGGATTCTAATGCTAAAGTCATATATGATAATGAAGCGGGTAAGGTTGTTTTTTCGGAAGGAGATACTACCGGAAGTAAAGAAAATGCAGGAAAGGCATTTCTACAAAAGTTATATGATGATTTAGGTAGCCGATAATCTCCGGCGGGGGAGATTATCGGTTTAAGGAATACATGAGCTGGTCGATTAGCAACGGAATATCATTGGCAGATATGCCTGCTTGTATCAAATATTTGACATCTTGCCTGAAATTATTAAGGAACGATTCCGCATTTCCTTTATCGTTCTCTATGCTTTCTCTGTATAATTCTATCGTCTTATTCAGATTTTTAAGGGCAAATTCTACATGTCCGGCATTCATATAATCGATAGAGGTCGGTTTATTATTCAGTATTTTTTCGTAATAACGCCGGGCTTGTTCTTGTTTTCCCGCCAAAAAAGAACACCATGCTATAGCCCTCCATGCTTTGGTGCTTTTGGGGTCTAAATAATCGACTTTAAAATAATATTTCAAAGCTTCATCATAATTCTCTTGTTCGAAATAGCAATGTCCGATATTCATCTCTATCGATAAATTATCAGGTTTCATTTGTTCTATTCTCAAGTAGTATTCTAATGCGGCTTCCGGTTTTTTCAATGTTCTGTAACAAGACGCAATTCGCCTTAATGTCCACAGACTATCGGGATATATCATTTCTGCTTTCAGATATGCGTCTAAAGCTTTATCATATTCTCCCGACATTTGTAGGCAATATCCTATTTTTTGATATAGTTCACTGTCTGATCGATGGTTTTGTAGTAATTTATTGAACATTGTCAGGGCATCGGCATAATATTCTTTCCGGAAATAAAATTCTCCGATCAACCTTAATGTATTGTCATCCGAAAATATAGATTGCAGGAATGAAACCTGGAATAAGTCTATATGAGATGAAAATGGGTCTGAAAATTCGGATCGGAAAGATGAAAGTTTGAAAAATCTATATAAGTCTTGTAAATATTGGTTTGATATGTTTTTCCCAGCTTCATCTGCATTTAGAGAAAGTTTGTCTTTTTCTATATTTTGCATCTCTATACCTTCGGCATTGAATTGAGATGTCATCATACCTCTTTGGGTTTCCGGTACTTGTGTGAGACTGAGGCAGAAAGAATATTTGTCCGAATTGCACAAAAAGTGGGATAAACTAATGAGTTTCTTGAAATTATTATCTTTATCTCCTTGGGTAAAAACGTTGGTCAATGCTGTATATTCAGTATTAAACGGGCGAAACCAGTTAGCAGCTTCTTTAAAAAACGGGAAACTCTTGAGTCCTGAAAAAGTACTCATAAAAACATCAGCCCCCTCTAATTGTAAATCATTCAGTTCTTTAAGCTTATCGGCAATTCCTGATTGCTCTAAAATTTCCTGCCACTCCGGATTTTTATCCAAAGAGTTCATGTCGTTCATTAGCTCGTCTTGTTTCATCTTTTTATAAATAGACGGGCTTATTTTCATCATTTCAGGAAGCAGCTCTTCTGTAAATTTTCGAGAAATTCGTTCTGTTTCGCGGCTTTTTATTAATTGCAGAAAGATCGTCCGTGTTTCCTTACAAAATCGCTCGTTTTCTTTGCTAGCTTCGATTCTTGCCAGCAAATAAGGCGAAAGTTCTATTCTCGCTTTATATATGTACATAAGAATCAGAACTCCGCATAAGGCTCTTTGACGTATTTCTTCATTAGTCGATTGCTCATAGACGTCTAATAGAATTGCCAATTTTTGTTCGTCATACCGATGCAGTAGATTTAAAGTAAGCGCCGAAATGATTAAACAAGTCGTTTCGACGGGGAAATGTTCTGGAGATAATCCTTCACGTAAAGCTGAGTAATCCCATTCGGTTGCCGGATAGTTGCACCAAATTCTGGTTACAAGTTCTTCTTCTGCTTTTTCTACTTGCTTTCTGAGTTCAATTTGCGTCCGGACATTATTTTCTATATCACTCAATAAACTGTTTAAAGACAGGTTGTTAATGGCAGAATCTAATGTGTCTGACTGTTGCTGAATACTCATCTCCGGATGTAGTTGAAAATATCTTTTCTTAGAAAAATAAAAACCGGATGATTCTTTTTCGAGTAGTAATTCGGTAACTTTATCGGTTAAAGTGAATAAAGATGAAATCAAATTTCTATATACCTGTTCTCGTTCAGGATCTTCGATACCTTCGAACATATACTGGAGCATATATTTATAAGACGTTTCCAGTTCATTCAGTTTTTCGTTGACAGTCCAATTTTGCAATACCGAAGACAATTCAGACAACAGTTCGAATACTTTTTTTATCTGTTTTTTTGCAAGCAATCGATAAATCTCTTGCTGGGTATTTATTATTTCTTTTACTGTCATATCTGTCATATTTTCTGTAACCGATAAAGATAATATTTTACTTCGTAAGTTGTCAAATTTTAAAAATGAATATATTCAAAATGTATGCCAAATTTCTCTTGTAAGGTTTATGTCCGTTCAAAATATTGTTCAGGATAATATGTGAATGATTTTTCAGGGAATATCCGCCCGGAATAAAAAGTATTAAGGTCAAGGTTTTTCAGAATTGGATACTGAGCTGTTGAGGATGTAATTTTTCTGTCGGATGTGAAACCGACAAACCGAGTAAACGAATCGGATGTTGCGATATGTCTATTTCTTTCAATAGTTTTTTTGCTAAAGGCAGTATTTCATCAAGGTCTGTTAAAGGATGATGATTACTTATACATTTGGTTTTTTGTGAAAAGTCATTGAATTTTATTTTTAGAGTAAGCGTGTTTCCTTGAAATTTTTTGAGAGTGATGCGTTCTGTCAGTTCACAGGCTACATGATAAAGTTCTATGATAACAGCCATGGGACTAGTCAAATCTTTTTCAAAAGTTGTTTCACAGCCGATCGATTGCCTTATTTTTACAGCTTCTACCGCTCTGTTATCTATACCATGAGCAAAATCATAAAATAGATTTCCGTTTTTTCCGAAATGACTGATAAGAAACTCTAAAGAACATTTTTGTAAATCAGCACCCGAATGAATTCCTAATAAGTGCATTTTCTTTCCGGTCGTTTTTCCTACACCCCAGAATAATTCGATAGGAAGAGATGCGATAAATTTGATTGCTTTATCGGGATGAATAACACAGAGTCCGTCGGGTTTTCTATAGTCGGAAGCGATTTTCGCAAGAAACTTATTATAAGAAACACCAGCAGAGGCCGTAAGTTTCAGATTTTCTTTTATTTGTCTTTTTATGGCTTTTGCTATATCTGTCGCCAATTCGATATTTTTTTTGTTTTCTGTAACATCAAGAAATGCTTCATCCAAAGATAACGGTTCTATAATATCGGTATATTCTCTGAATATAGCGTGTATTTGTTTAGATACCTCTTTATATACCTCCATTCGTCCCGGTATGAATATTACATCCGGGCAAAGTTTCCGAGCTTTGACAGACGACATGGCTGAACGTATTCCGTATTTCCGGGCTTCATAACTGGCCGCAGAGACAACACCCCTGCTTTCGGGACGGCCTACGACTAATGGCTTCCCGACATATTCCGGATGATCACGCAATTCTATGGAAGCATAAAAAGCATCCATATCTATATGTATTATTTTTTTGTTCAAGTGAAATAAACCCTCTTAAAATCTATCGCAAAAATACGCTTTCTTATCAGATTGTCGTATAATAGGATGTAAAAACAGTCTAATAAAAAAAGATATATAGATTATCTTTGCAGTTTAAAAAGATAAAGAATTACATGAAAACTAAGATATTGGCGATTTTTGCATGTTTACTATGGGGATCGGCCTTTGCAGGAGCGAAAATAGGATTTGAATATACAACTCCGTTACATTTGTCCGGTATGCGCTTTATGCTGGCCGGACTTCTGTTAATACCTTTTTTGATATATCAGAAGATCGATTGGATTTCTAATTTGAAAGAGTGGCGTTATATGCTGTTATTCGGTTTTTTGCAGACGTTTATACAGTACGGTTTCTTTTTTATGGGATTAAATAAAGTCCCCGCTGCCATATCTGCAATTATCATCGGAGGCGGTCCGTTTTTTGTTGCTGTTATGGCTCATTTCACTATGGGAAATGATCGAATGTCGTTTCGTAAGATTTTGGCTATTGTTTTAGGTATGGCCGGAATCGTATTTATAAGTTTTGCAAAAGGAGGTTCTATTCATACTGACATTTCGTTTTATTATGGAGTCATATTGCTGATTATCAGTAATATTGTAGGAGCATCTACTAATATTATAGTTGCCAAGAACAGAAACAAAGTTTCTCCGGTTATGCTCACTGCATTTGCTAATTTTTCTGGCGGATTAATTCTGTATATTGTATCGTTTTTTACAGAAGATTGGTATGTAAAACCTTATTCATTAGAGTTTTATATTGCATGGATATGGTTGGCGTTGATTCCGGCAGTCGGATTTTCCATTTGGTATTCGCTGCTTAAGAGACCAGAAGTGAAAGTTTCTGAATTGAACATGTGGAAATTTGTCGTACCGGTTGCCGGTGTTGTTTTAAGTTGGTTGCTTGTTCCGGGTGAATATCCCGATTTGTATTCGATATTGGGTATTTTTATTATAACGGTAGCTTTGCTGATTTTACAGAGGCAACCGAATGAAAAATGATGATATCGTGCGTCAATAAATAATTATTCGTTTCTAATTAAAGACTTGTTCTAGAGTCTATCTGATATTTTCCTTGGGTCGAATTTGGAAAATCTCCTCGAAATAACATTCAAAAATATCTGTACAAGATTTAGACAGGCTTTGGACAAAAAAGATTTTTTCTATGATATTTACGCAGCTATATGTTATATATTTTTGATATATAATATTTAGAAGTTATGGTATCTATAAAAATCAAATTACGTCATTCATCTGTTTCCGGAGTTCCCGGAACGGTGGTTTATGTATTGCATGAAGGCATGAGGTCTGTCCGGATTGCAACAGAGTATAAATTGTTCCCTGAAGAATGGGATGAAAAGTCCCAGTCTGTCGTTTTTAAAGAAAAATATCGGTTTTCGTACGTAACGGATATAGACCTCCGAATAAAGAAAGATGTATCTGCTTTACAAAATATAATTAAATCGTTTCCAAATTATTCGGCAAAGGATATCTTACAAGCATTTCATATACATAGACAAGATAAATCTTTTCTTGCTTTTATGGATAAACAGATAAGATCATTGATAAAGAACGGATGTTTGGGAACGGCCCGGAATTATATGTGCACGAGAAATAGCTTTGCTTCGTTTCTTCATAATCAAGACATTGAGTTTTATTTAATGACAGAAGATTTTATTCTTGAATATGATTCATGGCTGAGAAAGAGAGGTATAACCCGGAATTCTGTCTCTTTTTATATGCGTATATTGCGATCTGTGTATAATAAAGCTGCTGCAGAAATGTTTTTTAATCCTGAAAATATATTCAGGAAAGTATATACCGGAGTAGACCGCACTCGAAAGAGAGCTGTAAATGAGGAAATCATTGTTCGTTTAAGTAATTTGGATTTATCCGAACATAAAGCTTTGGATTATGCCCGGGATATATTTATCTTTAGTTTTTATACGAGAGGAATGGCTTTTGTCGATATTGCTTATCTCAGAAAAAGCAATATAAGAAATGGGTTCATACAATATATTCGTCGTAAGACCGGACAGATTATCAATATTCGTATCGAATCATGTATGAAAAAGATAATAGACCATTACAAAACAAAAAGTGAATATATATTTCCTATTATTACATCTTCAGACGAAAAAATAGCATATCGGCAATATCAAAATTCACTGAGTTATTATAACAAACAGCTCAAAAAAATTTCCGATTTATTAGGACTGCCTTCTCCTCTTACCTCATACGTTGCACGCCATACATGGGCTACAGCCGCAAGAAATAAAAATATACCTCTTTCTGTTATAAGTGCCGGTATGGGACATACATCCGAGAAAACCACGCAAATTTATTTGGCATCTTTAGACAATTCTATTATAGATGAGGCTAATAAATTTATTATTAGTTCTTTATATTATAAAGACGATAATTCTGGAAAAAAGAAGAAAAGAGAAGTATAGTCCATATGAAAATAATCTGTTTCTATCACAGAAGTAGGACTTTATTATCTTGTATATATAATTAACTGATTAATAGCATATTAATTTATTATAACGTAAAAAAATAGTTCCCAATATACTTTTATTTAGCTACGTAATATAATATTTGTAATACATACTATAACTTATTACACAATAACCTTTATTTTCATTATCCGAATAATAATTTATATCTGATTTGAATTTAAATTACTGACTTGCAAAATATTGATTTTCAGCACATGTGATTTTAATAGCAAAAAAATGTATATTATTTAATTGGATAAACAAACTTATTTGTCTAAATTTGAACCCGTTTAAGTCCTACTTCTGTGATAGAAACAGGATTCAGAGCTGAAGGTGTGTTTTATATTATACAGCCAAACAATTGTTAATCAGGGATATATATGTTTCTGGTGTCCCTAAGGAACATTCTTTTGTAAAAATTAAAAGTTTAGAAAAGTTGTTGTTGTAGTTATTGATATTATTAAGTTTTAGTTATGATTTCAAAGTCTATGAATTTGGAACTTGTTCAAAGTTTTACCAAAATAGGATAGGAATTTTAAAAGCCGTCTAAATTTTGCCCGAGTCTGTTTTGAGAACTTCTTGAAATAGTGATCGGCTTAGTTTTAGAAGGGTCAAAAGATTCAAAAACTATCTTGTCTTAGAAGTACAGGTTCTTGGTGTATTATTTATAAAAATATAATCTCTGGTATATAAATTACACATCTAAGATATTAAGTAAGAGAAGTCTCGATGTGAATCGCGATCATCTTTGGGATATGAGAATATCCTTAAATAATCCCTTTTTATACCGGAGATTATTTTATGAAAAATTTTGGAGCAAAAAGAAAACATAGAATTAAAGAAACAAGGTGATATAGCATGGTATGCTATACGTGTTACTTATAGCCGGGAAATGATATTCAAAGAATATCTCGACGGTCATAATGTTGAAAATTTTATACCGATGCACTATGAAAGCACGGATTTAGGAGCTAAAAAATCACGAAAATTAGTACCGATTATACATAATCTTGTTTTTGTCCATTCGACAAAAAGGAGTATAGATACATTCAAGTCTGAACTTGAAGTCCGTTTGCCTATTCGATATATTATGGATAAGGCAACAGGCCGTCCGATTATAATTCCCGATAAGCAAATGCAAGATTTCATTGCAGTGTCGGGTACGTATGACGATCAGCTCGTTTATCTCGATCCTGTTTCGTTAATGTTGAAAAAGGGAGATAAGGTTAGAATTACCGGAGGAATTTTTTCCGGAGTAGAAGGTGTATTTGTACGAGTTAAGGGCGATAGGAGGGTAGTCGTTTCTATTCAAGGGATAATGGCCGTTGCAACCGCATTTATACATCCTTCGTTGATCGAAAAAATAGAATAGTAAAGAATTAAAATAGTATGAATAAAATAATGATGATTAAGGTTATGCAGATCAAGTATATATTAGGAATTTTACTTGTTATTGTACTTTTCAGTTCATGTGATTCGTCTAAAAAGGTCGTATATTTTCAGGATCTTAAGCCGGGAATATCTGAGCAATTGATAGCATCGACTCAAATTACGTTCCGACCGGAAGATAAGCTTTCTATCGTTGTCAGTAGTAAAGATCCTCAATTGGCAAGCCTGTTCAATTTGCCTATAGCCTCTTTTCGTGCAGGATTAGCATCGGGGGCGCAAAATTCTAATCAAGAAATGTCGGTATATACTGTCGATGCTCAAGGAGATATTGAATTTCCCGTTTTAGGAAAAATTCGTGTGGCAGGAATGACCCGCTCCGAGCTTGCCGGATACATCAAGGACCGGCTTATTAAGGAAAATCTGATAAAAGATCCGGTCGTTACGGTAGAATTTATGAATCTCAGTGTTTTTGTATTAGGAGAGGTCAATAAACCGGGGCGCATTAATATCGATCGGGACAGAATTACCGTTCTTGATGCAATCAGTATGGCCGGGGATCTCTCGATATACGGGAAACGGAATCCCGTATATGTGCTGAGAAAGGAGGGGGATAAAGAGACCGCTTATCAACTCGACTTGTGTTCTGCAAAACAGATTTATTCTTCTCCGGCATATTATCTTCAGCAGAACGATGTAATATATGTTGAACCTAATTCAGTCCGGGCACGTCAATCTACGGTCAACGGTAATAATGTCCGTTCTACATCTTTCTGGATGTCATTGGCCTCATTGCTGACTACTATTACCGTGCTTATTGTTAAATAACTATTTTGATATTAAAGTAAAAATATGGCTGCTGTTCAAAATAATCCGAAATCGAAGCAATCTGAAGAGTTTATGCGAATACAAGATTTGCTATACCTTTGTGCATCCAATTGGTATTGGTTTGCCCTATCTCTGATGATTACATTAGGAGCTGCTTTCTTGTATATTAAAGTAACGCCTCCGGTGTATACCCGGTCGGCTTCAATACTCATTAAAGAAGATTCTAATGGGAAATCTTTTTCTACGGATGCTGGTTCTTTTGCCGATTTGGGACTGATTCAAGCAAATACGAATGTAAATAATGAAATCATTTCGTTGCAGTCTCCGGCAATTATGACAGATGTTGTAAAGCGTTTGCATCTGAACATGGATTATCTTGTTGACGGAGGCTTTTATCGAGAAGTTTTATATGGTCATACTTTGCCTATAAATGTGTCTATAAATACTCCGGACAATAATGAGTCGTCAGCGTTGACCGTAAAAATTTTGGCAGATAGTACCGTAGAACTGTCTGATTTTATACGGAATGGTGAAGAACTGCCTGGGAAATTGGTAAAAGGACAATTGACAGACACGATTATGACTCCTGTTGGAAAAGTAACAGTATGCCCCACGCCTTATTATACTTCTCAATTTTCTCAACCTATATATGTTTCCTGTTCTAGTCTTTATAGTGCAGTCCGCCGTTATGCTCCGAATCTATCTGTCGTACTGAATGATGAAAAATCTACGGTTGTCGATCTGTCATTCAAAGACGTTTCTATCCAGCGGGCCGAAGATATTCTGAATACGTTGATTGCCGTATATAATGAAAATTGGGTAAAAGATAAAAATCAGATAGCGATCAGCACTTCTATGTTTATCAACGAACGCTTAGGAGTTATTGAAAAAGAATTGGGAAGTGTAGATGAGGACATATCTTCGTATAAGAGCGAACATCTTTTGCCCGATGTGCAAGCGGCATCCAGTATGTATATGGCACAGGTCAGTGAAACTGATGCACAATTATTGGCATTGAACAATCAGCTTTATATGGCTCGCTATATTCGCAATTATTTAGGAGGAGAGTCGAACAAATACCAGCTTTTGCCGGCCAATTCGGGTATAGAAAATTCTAACCTCGGAAATCAGATTACAGAATACAATAACAAATTGCTTCAGCGCAACAGTTTGGTTGCAAACAGCAGTGACCAGAACCCTTTGGTTATCGATCTCGACCATGCATTGGCTGCTATGCGCGAAGCAATTATCGCGTCTATAGATAATCAGGTTGTCACCTTAAATGCACAAATAAAAAATCTCGAACGCAGCGGACAGCAGACGACTACTCGTATTGCTGAAAGCCCTGCTCAGGCCAAATATCTGCTTTCGGTCGAACGCCAACAAAAAGTAAAAGAATCGCTTTATCTATACTTACTTCAAAAACGTGAAGAGAACGAACTTTCTCAAGCGTTTACGGCATATAATACCCGTATTATCACTCCGGCAGGAGGAAGCATGTTACCTACAGCCCCGCTGAAAAAGAATATCTTGTTGGTTGCCTTTGTAGCAGGTCTGTTGATACCTGTAATAGTCATATTCATTGCAGAGAATATGAATACTAAAGTTAGGGGACGTAAAGATTTAGAAAATATGACAATTCCTTTTGTCGGAGAAATACCGTTGGCATATCATCAGGGCAAACAGGGTTCGATATTCCGGAAAAAGAAATTACCGGAGATGCACACGGTCGTAGTCAAAGAAAAAAGTCGAAATCTTGTCAACGAAGCATTTAGAGTTGTACGCACCAATCTTGAGTTCATGTTGGGTAAAGAAGGACAATCCCGGGTTATCATGGTTACGTCTGCAAATCCGGGTAGCGGAAAGACTTTTATTACCATGAATCTGGCAAAAAGTCTTGCAATTAAAGGTAAAAAAATATTGGTTATTGACCTCGATATGAGAAAAGCCTCTTTAAGCTCGTATGTCGATTCTCCCCGAATAGGAATTTCAAATTATTTGAGCGGGCAAGTAGAAAATTTTTCTGAAATTGTAGTCAAAGGCAAGGTTTATCCGGGTTTAGATGTAATACCGGTAGGTACGATACCTCCAAATCCGACCGAGCTGTTATTTGACCTGCGCTTAGAACAGATGTTGAGTACATTAAAAGCAGAATATGACTGTATCTTTATCGATTGTCCTCCGGTAGAGATAGTTGCAGATGCTTCTATTATCAATAAATTATCGGATATGACACTGTTTATTATCCGGTCAGGCTTATTAGATCGCAGCATGCTTTATGAAATAGAAGAGTTTTATACAGATCAGAGATATAAGAACATGGCTATTATCCTGAACGGCACATCCGAAGCATATGGCCATTATGGATATCGGTATGGGTACAGATACGGTTATAATTATGGATATGGCAAAGGTTATTCTGAAGAAAATTAGACTTTCGTACGCCATATTATTGCAACTATATTAAAAATGAAAGGTATTGTATTAGCAGGCGGTTCGGGTACCAGATTATATCCGATCACCAAAGGAGTAAGCAAACAGCTTCTCCCGATTTATGACAAACCGATGATTTATTATCCTATATCGGTATTGATGTTGGCAGGGATCCGGGACATTTTAGTAATATCTACTCCGGTCGATCTGCCCGGATTCAAGAGATTATTAGGAGACGGTTCTGATTACGGAGTGCATTTCGAATATGCCGAACAGCCCAGTCCGGACGGTTTGGCACAGGCTTTTATTATCGGTGAAAAATTCATTGGAGATGATTCGGTTTGTCTGGTTCTCGGAGATAATATCTTTTATGGACAAAGTTTTACCCGAATGTTGCAAGACGCTGTACGTACGGCAGACGAAGACAAGAAAGCTACGGTTTTCGGCTATTGGGTCGCCGATCCTGAGCGGTATGGTGTTGCAGAGTTTGACAAAGACGGTAATTGTATGTCAATCGAAGAGAAACCGGAAAAGCCTAAATCCAACTACGCAGTTGTAGGACTCTATTTTTATCCTAATCGTGTAGTCGATATTGCCAAAAATATAAAGCCTTCGGCAAGAGGAGAACTGGAAATTACTACGGTAAATCAGGCTTTTCTGAATGATCGAGAATTAAAAGTGCAGACATTAGGACGTGGATTTGCCTGGTTAGACACAGGTACGCACGATTCATTAAGTGAAGCTTCAACCTTTGTCGAAGTCATTGAGAAGCGACAAGGGCTGAAAGTCGCCTGCCTCGAAGGCATAGCTCTTCGCAAAGGTTGGATCACAGCCGATAAAATGCGTGATTTGGCGCAACCGATGCTTAAAAATCAATACGGGCAATATTTGCTGAAAGTTATTAATGAATTGGGATTGGAATAATGGAAGTAATAAAAACGGACATAGACGGAGTGGTTATCATAGAACCGCGAATTTTCAGCGATGAACGGGGATATTTTTTCGAATCGTTCTCTCAGCGCGAATTTGAAGAAAAAGTGTGTAAAACCGTTTTCGTCCAAGATAATGAGTCGAAATCCTCTTACGGAGTTTTGCGCGGATTGCATTTCCAGAAACCGCCATATACCCAAAGCAAACTGGTGCGAGTACTTAAAGGTGCAGTATTGGATGTCGCCGTCGATATTCGCAAAGGTTCTCCCACATTCGGAAAACATGTAGCCGTAGAACTTTCCGGAGAAAACCATCGGCAATTCTTTATCCCGCGCGGATTTGCACACGGATTCAGCGTCCTGACCGATGAAGTCATATTCCAGTATAAATGCGATGCCTTTTACGCACCGCAGAGTGAGGGCGCTTTGGCATGGGATGATCCGGATTTGGGGATAGATTGGAAAATCCCGTCCGATAAAGTAATACTCTCAGAAAAAGACCGGCATCATTGTCGTTTGCAAGATGCGTCATGGTTGTTCGACTATAACGAAAAATTATATTGATGATGAATATATTAGTAACAGGCGCAAACGGGCAACTCGGAAATGAAATGCGCCGTGTATCGAAAAGTTCGGGCAACCATTATGTTTTTACTGACGTAGCGGAATTGGATATTACCGATCTGAATGCTATTCGCCGGATAATCGATAAAGAGAATATACAAGTAATTGTAAACTGTGCTGCATATACCAATGTCGATAAAGCAGAAGACGATTATGCAACAGCCGATTTGCTGAACAATAAGGCTGTCGAAAACCTGTCGATAGCAGCCAAGGAGTCGGGTTCGACTCTGATACACATCTCTACCGATTACGTTTTTAAAGGAGACCGGAATATCCCTTGTCACGAAGATTGGACGACCGATCCGTTGGGAGTTTACGGAATCACAAAATTGGCAGGAGAAAAAGCCATATTGGATTCAGGATGCCGTTATCTGATCTTTCGTACGGCATGGCTCTATTCCCCGTTCGGGAACAATTTTGTAAAGACCATGCAACGTCTTACATCAGAGAGAGAAACCTTGAATGTCGTGTTCGATCAAGTCGGTACACCGACCTATGCCGGTGATTTGGCGGCATTGATCTACAAAATTATAGAAAACAATCTTCTAAACCGGCAAGGTATCTATCATTACAGCAATGAAGGGGTCTGTTCTTGGTATGATTTTGCAAAAGAGATATGCGCACTTTCCGGAAACTGTTGTGATATACAACCTTGTCACAGCGATGAATTTCCAAGTAAAGTAAAACGTCCGCATTTTTCGGTATTGGATAAAACAAAAGTAAAAAAGACATTCGGCATAACAGTTCCGTATTGGAAAGACTCTTTAGTAAAATGCATAGAAGAACTTAAACAAAAATAATCGATCATGAAATTTAAACGCAATATCATCATTACCGGAGGAGCCGGATTTATAGGATCGCATGTCGTTCGCTTGTTTGTCAATAAATATCCCGATTACCGCATTATCAATCTCGATAAACTGACATACGCCGGAAATCTGGCGAATCTCAAAGATATAGAAGACAAGCCGAACTATACTTTTGTAAAAGCCGATATATGCGATTTCCCCGGAATGCAGGAGTTGGTGAAACAGTACGAAGCAGATGGCATTATCCATTTGGCGGCAGAAAGTCACGTAGATCGTAGCATTAAAGACCCTTTCACCTTTGCCCGCACCAATGTAATGGGAACATTGAGTCTGTTGCAGGCAGCAAAAGAATACTGGGAATCTTTACCCGAAGGCTATGCCGGAAAACGGTTTTATCATATCTCTACCGATGAAGTATATGGAGCTTTGGAACTCACACATCCCGAAGGGATAAAACCACCATTCACAACGACAGCCTCCTCCATAGAACACCATCTTGCCTATGGCAAAGATTTCTTTTATGAAGATACGAAATACAATCCGCACAGTCCCTATTCGGCATCGAAAGCATCGAGCGACCATTTTGTGCGGGCATTTCACGATACCTACGGTATGCCGACCATCGTCACCAATTGCAGTAACAATTACGGGCCTTATCAATTTCCCGAGAAGCTGATACCTCTGTTTATCAATAATATCCGTCACCGTAAACCGTTACCGGTATATGGCAAAGGCGAGAATGTCCGGGATTGGCTTTACGTCGAAGACCATGCTCGAGCCATCGATATGATTTTCCATAAAGGCAAGATAGCCGATACTTACAATATCGGAGGATTTAACGAATGGAAAAATATTGACATTATCAAAGTCATCATCAAAACGGTCGATCGTCTGTTAGGCAATCCCGAAGGTTATTCTTTAGACCTGATTACCTACGTTACCGACCGCAAAGGACACGATTTGCGTTATGCCATAGATAGCACTAAACTGAAAAGCGAACTTGGTTGGGAACCCAGTTTACAATTCGAAGAAGGCATTGAGAAAACCGTCCGTTGGTATTTAGATAATCAGGAATGGATAGATAGCATCACTTCCGGTGAGTATGAGAAGTATTACGAGGAGATGTATAAAGGGTGATAGTTAGAAATGAGTGATAAAGTAAATCGTCAACGTAATCTTGTTATAAAGAATACGTTGGTTTTATATGTTCGAATGTTTATCACGATGGGAGTTTCTTTGTATACCTCACGTCTTGTACTAAATGCTCTTGGTGTTGTTGATTTTGGTATATACAATGTTGTTGGAGGAGTCGTTGGTATGTTTGGTTTTTTAAATGTTGCGATGGCTTCAAGTACACAGCGATTTCTAAATTATGAGTTAGGCAAGGGAAATATTTCTCAATTAAATAAAGTTTTTAATGCTTCTGTAACCATTCATATAATAATTGCTATTTTTATATTATTACTGGCAGAAACAATTGGTTTATGGTTTTTAAATAATAGACTTGAAATTCCCGATGATAAAATAAATGCAGCAAACTGGGTATTTCAATTTTCTGTATTGTCTTCAATGATTTCTCTCATTCAAGTTCCTTTGTTAGCAACAATAATTGCGTATGAGCGTATGAAAGTCTATGCTTATATAAGTATTGTTGAGGCGATATTAAAACTGTTAATGGCTTTAATACTTACATGGGTTCTTTGGGAAAAGCTTAAGACCTATGCTATCTTAATGTGTTCTGTTGCTTTTATAATATTGTCTATATATTCTATATATTGTAATAGAAGAATTTCTATCTGTAAATTTTATTTAGTTAAAGACATGACTATTTATAAGGAACTTACAGGTTTTACTGGATGGAATATTTTTGGAGGTATAGTCAATATTCTCAATACACAAGGTCAAAATATATTGCTAAATATTTTTGGAGGACCTATCGTAAATACGGCGAGAGGAATTGCTGTTCAAGTTACTCATGCGTTATATTCATTTATTTCTAGTTTTCAGACATCTGTAAATCCTCAGATTGTAAAATCATACGCTTCAAAAGATTTTATATATTTTCAAGACCTAATATTTGTATCATCTAAAATATCATTTTTTTTATTTTTACTTTTGGTAGTACCTGTTTTCACAGAGATGGAACAAATTCTTTATTTATGGCTGAATGTTGTTCCTGAGCATACTGTAGTTTTTTGTAGATATGTGTTATTGACCGGATTATTGACAACATTTTCATCTCCAATAATCACAGCAGCTTCGTCTTCTGGCAATATCCGCAAATTTCAATTGATAGTCAATAGTGTATTTTTATTAAATATTCCCATATCATATACTTTTTTAAAATTAGGGTATAATTCTGATTCTGTTTTTCAAGTTGCCCTTTTTATGGAAGCTATTGCATTGATATGCCGGCTGCTTGTTGTTAAAACTCTTGTTCCTTTTAATGTGCAAAAATATTTTAAACATGTATTGTTTAAGGCATTGGTTGTTTTTTGTATAGTTATGATTCCTGTATATATCATACATTCTTATTTCCTTCCGACTATACATAGATTGTTTTTTACAATTATTTTTTCCGGGTTGTATTGTGCTATAATAATATTTTTTATAGGATTATCTTCAAAAGAAAAAATATTGCTTCTTAATAAAATCAAGAGAGTTATAAAACGATAAATATGATGAAGATTCTCATAGATTGTTCATTTATGGACAGTACTCAGGTTTCCGGAGTATACAATTGTACGTATAGACTACTGAATGGATTTAAAGATTTGAATGATGTTGCGTTAGAAATACATATAATAATACAACCACAGGAAAAAGAATATTTCACAAAACTATTTCCCTCCTTTACGGTACTGTTATTACCTAAACGTTTATCTATGGTAATAAAGAAAATCCCACATTTAAAGGGTTATATTTACAGCTCTTTTATTGATAAATATATTGTCAAAAAAAATATAGATATATTTTTTTGCCCATATATGAGTATTGATTCATTATTTTGTTCAAAGGCTAAACAAGTAGGAATCCTTCATGATGCACAGACTTATATTTTAAAGAAAAATCAATTTGTGAAAGGAAAGATATATAAGTTCTTTATGGATCGGATTCTTGATAAGAATACATTTATTGTTACAATATCAGAAGAAGCCCGTAAAAATATTCAAAAACAATTACCTTATCTAAAAGCTCCATTATACTTAATACACAACAGTGTGATTGTATCACGGAAAATGATAGGATTAAAGGACATTGAAAATCAAAAGTATATTCTATTTGTAAATACTTTGATGGAATATAAAAATATAGAAACACTTATACGTGCATTCTTTTTGATTAAAGATAAAATACCACACATCCTATTAATAAAAGCTCGTTCAACAGAGTTTTGGCAGAAAAAGATGATTCCACTCATTAGTGATCTGAAATTAATGAATCGAGTAGTATTATATGAGAAAAATTTATCTGATGAGGAAATGGCATTCTTATACAACAAAGCTGAAATATTTGTTTCAACTTCATTGATGGAAGGATTTGGTTATACTCCTATTGAAGCAGCTATTTATAAAACATCTGTAATTACAACCAAAATACCTGTAATTCTTGAAACTTCAAAGGGATTATTCCATTATTATGAACCGGCGAAAGACTATAGGATTCTATCCTCTACCATATATAATCTTTTACAGAATCCAGACAGTCCGGAAACTCTTAGAGATATATCGAAAAAATTAGAATCTTTGTATTTACCGATAGAACAAGCTCGAAAATTCATTTCCTTATTTGCAGAAATTAGAAATATGTAATTATATGAAAAGAATAGGTTTAGTTACTTGGTTTGGAGGAAGTAATTATGGAACATCATTACAGGCTTTTGCATTAAATTATGTAATTCTAAAGCTTGGGGCAGAATGCTTTTTGATGAAGAAATGTTTGACCTGGCGTAATGTCGCAAGACTAATTTTGATTCGCATAAAAAGAAATAAATTACAAAATATACAGAATGGATTACATCCCCAAAAAGAACGGAAAATAAAACAATTTAAAAAACTTCATTTTAAAAGTTTTCCACAAAGAATAGGGATTATAGGAAGGGCACTTTTTAAAAGAGATGTTTCAACTCTTGATTGTGTCGTTGCCGGAAGTGATCAAATTTGGAATCCTTATTATACAGAGCCCTATTTTTTATTACAAGATATTAATATTTTAAAGTATTCTTATGCCTCAAGTATAGGTGTTGAGGAATTTCCTACAAATAAGATTAAATTATATCAGAATACTTTGTCAAAGTACGAAAAAATATCTTCTCGAGAAGAGACAGCTATTAATATTCTTGAAAAATTGTCAGGTAAAAAAGTTTTTAAAGTTCTAGATCCTACATTTTTATTATCTGCTAATGACTGGAATTCTTTTGCTGAGGAAAAAACGTTAGAAAATTTTAATACAAATTCTCCATACATATTATGCTATTTCATAGCAGAAAATTCATCATATCTAAAGAATTTAAAACGAATACAAGAACGTGCAAAAATTCATCGTATTGTTATATTACCAATGAAACCTAGTCATTTTATAATAGATGGAGAGATCATTGAAGATGCAGGTTTACAGGATTTTATCTATCTTATAAATCATGCAAATTTAATTTGTACCGACTCTTTTCATGCTTCAGCCATTAGTATAAACCTAAATAAGAATTTTGTTACTTTTTTACGCTTTAAAAGCAATGATAAATCTTCTCAAAATTCAAGAATTGAGAATCTTCTTTTTCATTATTGTTTACATGATAGACTGTATATAGATGAGAAAGATCTAAATAAAGACTTTATAACGCCAATAGATTATAAAAGAACAAACTTAATATTGCAAAAAGATCGGGAAGATTCGTTTGCGTATTTAAAAGATATTGTAAATAATTGATGTTTTTGATATGGAAACTATTTGCGAGTATGAGAAATGTACAGGTTGTTTTGCATGTCAGAATGTTTGTCCACATAAATGTATAAAACTTGTTTCTGATAAGTTCGGTGAATTACATCCACAAATAAATCAAGATCTTTGTATAGATTGTGGACTGTGTATAAAAAAATGTCCTGTCAGGACAGAACCTCAATGGAAAGTTCCCATAGGTTGTTATGCTGTTTGGAATAAAAATGAAAAAGATCGACGATTAAGTGCTTCAGGTGGTGTTGCTACTTGTTTTTCACAATATATGATAAAAAATAAAAATGGAATCGTATATGGTGTTAAATGGGATAAACAATTACGCCCTGTTTTTGATAAAGTGACTTCAATCTCTGATATAGAAGATCTGAAAGGGTCTAAATATGTACAAGCATACGTTAATTTCAAATATAAAGAAGTTGATGTTGATTTACAATCTGGGAAAAATGTTTTATTTATTGGAACTCCTTGTCAAATAGCCGGATTAAAAAGCTTTTTAGGAAAAGATTATGATAATTTATTTACTTGTGATCTATTATGTCATGGAGTACCTTCTCCCGATTATTTGTCTGGAGAAATAAAACGTATATTGGGAAGAAAAATAGGACTTGCAACAAATTGTCGTTTTAGAGGGAATGATAAATACAATTACAATTTTTCATTATGGAATAATGGAAAAGTTTTGTATAACAAAAGAGCTTTTTTATCGTATTATTTTACAGCTTTCTTGACATCCATAACTCTTAGAGAGAGCTGTTATTCCTGCAGATATGCTTCAGAACGACGTATATCAGATATAACTTTGGGTGATTTTATAGGATTAGGGAAGTTATACCCTTTTACCGGAAATGCCCATAACGCATCTGTTGTTGTGTTGAATACATCTAAGGGTGAATATTTTTTTTCAGAATTTAGAAATTCCATGCAAAATCTTTATATAGAAAAAAGAGAGTATGAAGAAGCTGTACAAGGTGGAGAAAGTTTTAGAAAGCCTGTAAAGAGAAATATAAAAAGAGATAAATTCCTTGTGTTATATGAAAAATATGGTTGGGAAAAGGCTATTACAAAAGTTTTATGGAAATATATTTTTCGGAATACGTTAATGGCGGAATTAAAAAAATTACTACATAAAAAATCATTTTAATTTTATGGATGTATCTATCATTTTAGTGAATTATAATACTACCCGATTATTGTTACAAGCTATTGATTCTATATATGAAAAAAGTGCGGGATTTACATTTGAGGTAATTGTCGTAGATAATAACTCTTCTGAAAATCCGGAGAAAGAAATTCGAGAAAAATATGGGGATCAAATTACGCTCATTTCGTTATCTGAAAATATAGGATTTGGGAAAGCAAATAATGAAGGTATAAAAATCGCAAAAGGACGATATATTTTTTTACTAAATACCGATACGTATTTAATAAATAATGCCATTTATATACTTATGCAGTATATGGATACTCATCTTGATGTTGGATCTTGTGGAGGAAATTTATATAATGCGCAATTACAGCATACATATTCTTATCATAAAATTCCGTATGGAATAAGATCATATGAAGTTTCTGTATTAACAATGGGATTTAGCAGACGATTTGTAAAATATCCGTTTTATAACACATCTGAAAATGCGATAGAAGTAGGGAATATTTCCGGTGCTGATATGATGCTCAGAAAATCGGTCTTAGATACAGTGGGTATTTTTGATCCTGATTTCTTTATGTATTGTGAAGAGAGTGAATTATCATGGAGAATTAGAAAAGCTGGTTATAAAAACATCAATGTACCTCAAGCTAAGATTGTTCATTTGGAAGGAAAGAGTTCCAAAATTGTAGAACATCGCAAATTGATGGAACTTGACGGACGGAAGAAATATTATATAAAGACCCGTGGTATATTATATTTTAAAATTGCCAACATATTATTATTATGTGGTGTAACACTCAGATGTATACTATATACATTGAATAATAACAGGAAATTAAAAAAAGAATATAAAAAATTGGGGGGATTAATATATAAGGCATATTATAAATGAAACGACCAATAGTAGAAATGTTAGAATACAGATCATCAATTATGGCTTTTGCTGCTTTTTGGATATTGTGTAGTCATAGTATTGGTGCTGTGGGAGGAAGACAATGGGAATATTTAAATTACTTTAGACCTTTTATTGCATTTGGATGGGGTGGAGTAGATATATTCCTATTTCTTTCCGGATTAGGTATTGCTTTATCTTTAAATAAGAGACCTTCTTTATCTCAATTTTTATCGAAGCGATTCAATAGAATTTATCCGGCTTTTTTTATCGCTGTAACTATTGAACATATTATTTATAATACAACGGTACAAAGTTTTTGGTTGGATGTATCGACTTTAAGTTATTGGAGTCCGTTATTAGGAATTCAGGAGAAAAATACGTTTTGGTATGTCAGTGCAATATTTGCCTTTTATTTGATTTCATATCCGTATTATAAATATTGTTTTTCTAAATGGCCATTATTATCCACGATTATTATTTCGGTTTTAGGACTTTTGTTATATCAAATCTTTCCTCCTCTCAAGCTTTTTTTAGGAAGAATACCTATTTTCTTTATAGGGATGTATTCAAGTCTGTTTCTTGAAAAAGAATTTAAGACAATAAAGTTTGTGTTATTGTCCATTTTCTGTTATTGTCTAATGTCCTTAATTGCATGGCTTTATGGTGGACGGATTTTATCTGATACAGGAATACATTTTATTTTCTTTATATTTATTACCCCAGGTTTGATAATATTGTTATCTAAGATATTATCTTATTTAAATAATATAAAAATAGGGGGGGGTATTGTTAAATTATGTAGTTATTTAGGAACTTTTAGTCTTGAGATATATCTTACTCATTGGATAATCTTATGTACAATAAATACGTTTTCTTGGAATGTTCCTTGGGGAATTTTTATTGTTTTATCCTTTATATCAGCATACATAATTAAAAGTATATCTAACGGTTGGAATAAGTTTACTAAAACAAGAGTAAAATATTTATGAATAATATAACGCTGTTGTCCTCCAATCCTCCAAATAGGGATATTACTATTGATATAGCAAAAGGCATTGCTATCTTATTAGTAGTTCTCGGACATCTTCAGAATCCGATAAATAAATATATATATGCATTTCACATGCCGCTTTTCTTTTTTTTAAGTGGAATGTTTGTAAAAGAAATGTCACTTAAAGACACAATTTGTCAGAAAGGATATCGGCTGTTACTTCCGTTTATTTTTTATTATTTATATGCTGTTTTAATGAAAATCGGAAGATTGTTTTTGTCTGGCAAGTTTACAATAGAATCTCTTTGGTTTACAAATATTGATTCTGTTTTTTATAATATAGGACCTATATGGTTTCTACTCTCTTTGTTTTATATATTTGTATTATGGTCTTTACTTTCTAAATGTTCTATAAGAATTCGTTATATTATTATAACATTATTATTGCTGATACCGTATTCTTCTCAAAGTCAAAATCCTTTATATTTTAATTCGGCTCTGTTAGGTTTACCATTTTTTTGTATGGGACATGATTTTAAACAATATGGAATTTATAATGAATTTAAAAAGTTAAAATGTGAAATATTGTTAATTATGGGGGGGGGTGTACCTTGTCTTATTCTCACCCGAATATAATGCGGTTTCTTTTAACAAAGTAGGATGTTTTTGGAAATTTTTTTCTTGCGGATTAATTGGATCTTTTATGGTGATAAGTTTATCTCAAATTATTTTGAAAAGTAAAAGCAGTTATTGGACGGAATCTTTGTCTCGGGTGGGAAAATGTTCTTTGCACATTATGGCCTTACATCTGAATTTAGCTGTATATCTTTTTAATTTTATAGTTTTGATCGGAAAGCCTTTATTTGGCAATGAAAATTTGTTCAATAATTATTATGTGAATTTTGCAGTATTTATAATGGTTTCTATTTTGAGTTATTATGTAGGGAACTGGATACAGAAGCATATTTTCAATAAATGGAATATTTAGTAAAATGAAACTAAGAACATTATTGGCACTTGTGCCGTCTTTATTTTTTTGTCTGAAATATCTGCCTTTTAGGCAAGCAATAAAAATCCCCATCATTATATACGATCCCCATTATTATTGTATGAGAGGAAAAGTTATTATAGACTCTCCGGTTATAACATTCGGGATGATACGGTTGGGAATTTTCATAACCAATCAGTATCCCAACAGTGGAATTCGATGGCATAACCAAGGGACAATAGTTTTTAAGGGGAGAGCTGCCATAGGTGCTAACTCTGCAATTACGGTTTTGCGTGAGAACAGTTATCTTGAGTTTGGGGACAACTTTGGAAATGCTGCATCCTTACGTTTAAACTGTGATTATAGAATTATATTTTGTAAAAATGTCAGAATTGGGTGGGATGTTTCGGTTATGGACAGCGCAATGCATCGGATTAAGGATTTAGACGGGAATTTTTTAGGAAAAGGTTATGAAGAAGTGATTATAGAAGAAAATGTCTGGATTGCTTCACAGTGTTTAATTTTACAAGGGACGAGAGTACCTGCCTACTCGATTGTAGCGGCTCGTAGTTTATTAAACAAGTATTATGACATTCCGACTTATAGTTTGTTAGCGGGAATTCCTGCAAGGTTGATAAAGACCGGTGTATATAGAGATATAAATGATGACAAAATATTAATATAAAAAATGGAAATAGCATTTATCTTATCATATCCGAGAATTGTTCCGACAGATGGCGTTGTAAGCCAAGCTAATACATGGAAAAAAGGGCTTGAAAAATTAGGTCATGCAGTGACGCTTATAAATATGTGGGAAGAAAATAATTGGAAACAGTTCGATATAATATTATTTTTCGGATTTAATGAGTATATGCAAGATATAATCAAATGGCTGTATCCCATAAATCCTCATATTGTAGTAGCCCCCATACTTGATCCCAATTATAGTTTAATTGCTTTGAAGTGTTATTCCCGTTGGGGATGTAATAAATTACGACTAAATAATTCCTATCATGCATTGCGTAGTTGTAGAGAGAAAGTAAAACTGTTTCTTGTGCGTTCCCGATATGAAAAATTATATCTTTCACAGGGTTTTGGTATTTCTGCTTCTAAATGCCGGATAATACCATTATCTTATAATGTTAATCCTGAATCATTTGGGAATGAGCGAGAACCTTTTTGTTTACATATTAGTCTGTTATGTGATGCTCGAAAAAATGTAAAGAGGCTAATTGATGCATCTGTAAAGTATAACTTTAAGTTGGTATTAGGAGGAATTTTACGGAACGAACAAGAGAAAAAGCTGCTTGATAGCTGGATAAGAGATAAACCTAATGTCACTTACATGGGATATATTTCTTACGATACGATGTTAGATCTGTATAAGCGTGCTAAAGTATTTGCACTTCCCAGCATTTATGAAGGAGTCGGCGTTGTTGCACTTGATGCTGCGGCAATGGGATGCGATATTGTCATTACTCGATTAGGAGGTCCCAAAGAGTATTATAATAATATGGCAGTAGAAGTAAATCCATATAGTATAGATGAAATCGGATTAGCAGTTTCCCAATTGATGCAAGGACAAACTTTTCAACCTGATTTAAGAAAATATATTTTAGAAAATTATTCTCTTAAAAATATTTCCGAACAATTGGAAATGGCCTTTTCTATTGTATTATAATAATTTGATACTAAAAATGGTATTATCATCTGTTTCCCCTAATATATCACGGAAAATATTTATTATAGGCACTACATTACTGTTTATATCTCCAGCTTTCGCCTTAGGTGATGGAGCTCGGAATTTATTGCTTATTATTGCAATGGGCATATCTCCAATTCTATTTTTATTCTATCCGATTATTAAAATCAAGACAGATTTACCGCTCATTATATTTATATTGATGAGTATATTTTTCCCGCTTCTTAATCATCCGGAATCAATGAGATGGAGTACTGTTCTGTATGGATGTATGTTTGTTATTTACTTTATGACACTTACAAAGGTTTTATACATTTCGGATATAGATGCTGACGGTTATTTGAGATTTTTAAAAGTTCTAATTTTTGCTTACTTTATAGTATTGGTAATTCAGCAAATATGTGTATTGACAGGACTTCCGATATTGAATGTCAGCAATTATAATCCTGAGACTCCGTGGAAATTAAATTCATTAATGTCTGAACCGGAGCATAGCGGGAGAATGATGGCGATTTTGATGTATTCATATTTAACTATCAAAGAAAACGTAACAAGAAAGGTTTTAATACTTAAAGAGGAATGGAGAGATGATAAAGGGGTCTGGATTGCATTTTTGTGGTCTATGATTACAATGATGAGTGCGGGAGCTTATTTGTTTCTTTTAATAGTTTTGTTTAAGTTTTTTAATCGGAAAACTTTATTCTCGTTACTTATTCTTTTAAGTATTATTATAGTTATAGTCCGAATATTTGAAATAGATTCTTTTATGAGAACATACAGATTAGCGGTTGCCACATTTTCTTTTGATATGAGAGAGATGGTGAGAGCCGATCATAGTGGGGCTTTGAGAATTATCCCGGCGATGGTGTGTTTTGACCAAATAAACTTGGCTAGTTTTGATGGTTGGTTTGGGAAAGGAATAGATTTTATTTCGACAATAATGTCTAAATATATTTGGGGGGTTCAGCAAGGTTATACAGGAGGAGGATTATTGTTGTACGCCGTAGAATATGGTTTTTTACCTTTTATTCTAATTACACTATTCTCATTTAAGATTTGTTATGACACTTCTAATAAAATTGCAAGTATTGCATTCTGGTTTTTTTCTGTTTTCCTAACAGGTATAAATCTACAGATTACATGGGCTGTAATAATGTTATTTTATACAAATAAGGAAATTCTCAAACGCTGCCACTGTTTTAGTTAAAAAATTTATTTATGAAAGATATATTGATTTTGGCATATCAAATTTCACCTACTAAAGGTTCAGAATATTCTGTAGCTTGGAATTATGTAACACGTATGTCGAAGTATAATAGGTTGACAGTTATATATGGAGTGTCAGGCGAACATCTTGGGGATTGTAGTGAAATGAAAGAATATCTGAAAAGGAATTATTTCCCTAACGTAAAATTCATATGTGTAAGTCCGAATCAAAAAACCAATATACTGAATTGGTGTAATCGTCATAACTTCTTTAACTATACATTTTATTGGGCTTATCGATCTTGGCAAAAGCAAGTATATTATGAAGTTAAAAACTTAATGGAAAATAATCATTTTGATTTGATACATTTTGTCGGACCGATTGGATATCGAGAACCCGGATATTTATGGAAACTTGGAATACCTTATTTGTGGGGGCCAATTGGAGGAAGTAATAAAACGAATGTCATTTTGCAGAAACATACCTCTTTATTGGCACAGTTTAAATTTAGATTAAGAAATGTAATAAATGAAATACAACTCAGGAAGAATAAAAGATTAAAGTTAGCTTTAGAAAATACAGACTTATTGTTGACAGCTACGACAGAAAACCAAAAAAAAATTGAGAGGATATTACATAAGAAAAGTTCTTATTTGCCAGAGAATGCAATTGCAGCAGATATTTCTTTAAATGTTGAGAAATTTAATACCGACAAATACCATTTTGTGATAATAGGGAGCTTAATTGAACGAAAAGCCGTACATATTCTATTAGAGTCTCTTATTTTTGTTAAACATAAAGATTTACTGATTATTGATATTATCGGGGATGGTCCTACGAGATCTTTATTAGAGGAATTTTCAAGAAAACAAAATATAGACTACATAATTAGATGGCATGGTCATTTATCAAGAATAGAGGCCATAAAAATATTCAATTCTGCTCATTTTCATGTAATAACTAGTTTAAGTGAAGGAAATCCGACTACTATTTGGGAAGCAATGAGTCATGGTGTCCCGACCATGAGTTTTGATCATTGTGGTATGCATGATACAATTTGTGGGCGTTGTGGTATAAAAATCCCAATTCTTTCTTATGAGCAGTGTGTTTCTGATTTAGCGAAAAATATCGATTATTTATTGGAACATCCGGAAAAATTCGAACAATTAGCGCATGGAGTTTTAGAATGTGCAAAAAAATATATTTGGGATGATAGAGAACTCTTTTTATTGAAATGTTATGATCAAGCTATAGAAAATTTTAAGAATAGAATCGTATGAAACATATTGTTTGTTTTCACCTTTTCAATGATTATAGCGGCAGCCCTAAAGTGCTGAAGATGGTATTACAGGGAATACTGGATAAAGGGTATGAAGTAGATCTGATAACCTCAAAGGGGGGAGTTTTGGATGAACTTACCGGACGTGCAAATTTGAAAAGAGTGTCGTATGGTTATCATTTTTCTGCTAATCCGTTAATAACTATGTCACGGTATTTGGGTGTTCAGTTATATACTTTTTTTATAGCTTTTCGTTATTTATTTCAAAAACAGACCGTATTTTATATTAACACATTGCTTCCGGTAGGTCCTGCATTGGCAGGGCGCATGATGGGGAAAAAAGTGATATACCATTATCATGAAAACGCTTTCGTCAAGGGGGCTTTTTATAAGATTTTGGCAACTCTGATGCAAAAGTTGGCACACAAAATTATTTGTGTGTCGCAATATCAAAGATCATTTTTGGGTAGAAAAAGAGGGGTATGTGTTATTCCGAATGCTTTGCCTAAGGAGTTTACAAGCCGATTGCATCCGGATGCGGAAGCCGCATTCGGACGACAAACTATCTTAATGCTCTCATCATTAAAAGAATATAAAGGTACACGGGAATTTATCGAATTGGCTAACAGGTTGCCGCAATATAAATTTGTATTAGTTATTAATGATACGGATAAAAATATTGATAAATATCTGAAAGATAATAATTTAACATTTGTTAAGGGGGGGGGTAATTTGATAATTTATTCTCGTCAATCGGATGTTATACCTTTCTATAATTCTGCTTCGTTAGTGATTAATTTGACCAATTCTTTGTTTGCTGTGGAGACTTTCGGACTGACAACTCTTGAAGCTATGACAAACGGACTTCCTGTAATTGTTCCTACTCGGGGTGGAATTGCAGAAATGGTAGAAAATGGAATAAACGGTTACAAAATAGATGTACAGGATTTAAAAAATATTACAGAACAGATTTGCCGAATATTAGAGAATAGAGATTTGTATTCCTCTTTATCTGCCAACGCTTTAAAATGTTCTGCAAAGTATCATTGCTCTTGTACTCTTTATAATCTGATCAATTCTTTGGAGGAATGAACACAGATAATTTACAAATATTGTCACGGCAGGAAGATGTGACTTCATTTTATAATAAGGCTACAATTGTATTGAATCTTTCTGACAAACATCGGTTTGTCGAGACATTTGGTTTGACTGCATTAGAGGCCATGAGTGCCGGACTTCCCGTGATTGTACCGACAGAAGGCGGAATTGCCGAAATGGTAACGGATGGAGAGAACGGGTATAAGATCGATGTGCAGGATTTGAATAAAATTGTCGAATATATTCATCTGCTTTTATCCGATCAAGAGTTATATAATAAACTGTCGAATAATGCTTCTGCTTATTCTCGAAATTTCAATATCGATAAAATGACCGAATCTATTTTATCATTATTCGACTAATTTCTTTACAGATATTTTTTATACTCTATACGGGGTATGGCAAGGTCTTACTCTCGTGTTTCTGACGTCTTTTTGAGAGTGTTATCAAATACTCCGAATCACCATATTACCTTACCACACTGACGTATGAAACGGTGAAGAGAAACTTGCCATTATTCCCCGAAAAATGGATACGCTTGAAAGCCTGTTTAAAATAAAATATTTAGAGCTATTTTTTTGAACTTGCTTTTCGTTTCTTGCGTGTCATGTACTCTGTTATACTCCTTATAGAAACAAAAAATATGCTCGAAAGCTACTCTTAAAAAGAGGCTGTTCAAAATTTAGACAGAATATAAATCTTATAGATTTTCAACACTTTATGTTTTATGAAAAATGTTGCAATCGTGGGCACTCAGGGTGTTCCCGCGAGATATGGCGGTTTTGAGACTTTGGTAGAGAACATCATTGGGAAAAATTGTCCTCTTGAAGTGCAATATACGGTATTTTGCAGTAGTAAAGACTTTAAAAAAGAAGAGCGTTTATTATCTTATAAAGGTGCTCTTTTGAAGTATATCCCGTTACATGCGAATGGTTTTCAGAGTACTCCGTACGATATTTGGTCTTTGTTGAAAGTGATGCGGGGATATGACGTGATTGTCATATTAGGTGTATCGGGGTGTATATTTTTACCGGTATTTCGCTTGTTTTGCCGAAAACGCTTGGTTATAAATATTGACGGGTTAGAGCATCGGCGGGCAAAATGGGGAAAATTTGCCCGTTGGTTTTTGAGATTTTCCGAGGCTATGGCTGTTCGTTTTGCGGATGTGATCGTTGCGGATAATAAAGGTATTCAAGATTATGTTCTTGATGTTTACGGAAAAGATTCTGCATTGATCGCTTACGGAGGGGATCATGTGAAACGGTCGGTCGGAGAGGAGAGACAACGTGCGATATTGGACCTTTATGGGTTGAAAAGAAAAGAGTATTCGTTCACGGTGTGCCGTATCGAGCCGGAAAACAATTGCCATATTGCTTTGGAGGCTTTTGCGAAAAGCGGTGATGTGTTGGTTTTTATCGGTAACTGGGATAAGAGTGCATACGGACAAGAACTGAAACGGAAATATAGCGGGGTCGGGAATATTCAATTGATCGATCCGGTCTATGATCTTGATGTTTTGTATGTATTGAGGAATAATTGTCGCTTTTATATTCATGGACATAGTGCCGGAGGTACGAATCCTTCATTAGTGGAGGCTATGTTTTTTAATTGTCCGATTTTGGCCTATGATGTCATATATAATCGAGAAACGACCGAAAATAAAGCTTTTTATTTTCGGGATGCAGAGCAACTGATTGCTCTTTTAAGAAACGACAATGCTTTATTGTTGGAGAAGTCTGCAAGAGATATGTCTGAAATTGCAAATCGTCGTTATCTGTGGGAAGTGGTATCGAGGCAATATCTGGAACAGTTTGATCTTGTATCGGTTAAGGCCGACCGATAATTTAGGCAGGCTTAAAAAAAACAGGGCGGAGAAACCATACATTTCTCTGCCCTGTTTTTTCAAGTTTTTGTTTTTATAATTTTACGGTTACCTTTTTACCCTTTTTACTTTCATTGTGCATTCTGTCTACTGCGGTTATAACGTAAGTATATTTTTCTGTTCCTTTTTGATAGGGTAGTAAATACCCGGTTTCTCGTGTTGTCGTAACAAGATTTCTTCCGTTCGACAGATCTATAGGTTCACCTTCAGCGAATCGGTAGATACAGAAATAAACCTGCTTCTGCATTTCGTCTTTCGTATTTTTACGTTTCCATTCCAAGACATAGCCTTGCGGTATCCAACGGGCTTTCAAGCTTTTCACTTCTGCCGGACATTTATCATCGATAAATGTGTATGCCGGTATTATTGCGGGAAAAGCGAAGTGGTCGTATTTCAGGGCGTTGCCTACATTTCCGTAATTTTCTAACAGAGGATGCGCCGGCCAGAAACAATTACCGGAGATGTTGTCCAGATAACGGCTCAATTGTATTTTATGATTTAGTTGCGAATATTTCGGATTTACGTCCGCTGCGTTCATCGTTCGTTTTACGTCTTGTCCGATATAGAGATGCCGTCCGTTACTATGACGATTCCACCAATAAATAAGAGTTTCGTAACAAGCTGCTTTATGTCCTATTTCCCAGTATAATTGAGGCATCATATAATCAACCCATCCGTTACGAGTCCACATCAGTACATCTGCATACAAGTCGTCATAATTTTGTAACCCGTTCGTATCGCTACCGTTCGTGTCATTTTTCTTATTCCGGTATATTCCGAACGGACTGATTCCGAATCGAACCCAAGGTTTCCGTTGCGAAATGGTCTGATGAAGTTCTTGAATCAAAAAATTTACGTTATTCCGACGCCAATCAGATAGGCTCAGTCCGTTTCCGTATCGAGCGAAACTTTTTTGGTCGGGAAATTCTTTTCCTGCAATGGGATAGGGGTAGAAGTAATCATCCATGTGTATTGCATCTATGTCATAACGAGATACGATATCATCTACTACTTGACAGATAAATTTACGGGATTCGGGCAATCCCGGATCGAAATAAAGCTGATTACCATAAGTTACGAACCATTCGGGGTGTTTATGATAAATGTGTCCGGGCGCTAATTGTTCGTTCAGATTACTTTTTACGCGATACGGATTGAGCCATGCGTGAAATTCCATATTCCGTTCATGACAAGCTTCGATGAGATATTGCATCGGATCCCATACCGGAGTCGGTGCTATGCCTTGTGTCCCGGTTAGAAAACGACTCCATGGTTCTAATGATGATCGATAAAACGCGTCTGCTTGAGGTCTTACTTGAAAAATGACGGCATTTATACCCATTTGTTGCAGGCCGTCAAGCATTGCTGTAAGATATGTCTGCATGGTAGCTTTATCCATGTTCTGGTATTGAGACTGATGAACAGTTTGTATCCATGCACCCCGGAATTCCCGTTTGGGAGACTGTTGACTTTTTAATGGAAAAGCAAATAGTAAAATCGCTAATGTGATAAAGTAGAACCGAAATTTCATAATGAGTGTCTTATTAATATTCGACAAAAATAGAAAAACTTCTTGTGAAATTTGCTCTTTTGTCTCTTTCTGTCTCGAATATTTTGTACTTTTGTGTCGCATTTTGGAGATTTTTGTCTCTTTTGTTCTGTATAAAAATAAAAAAACAAGAAATTACGAAATAGAATGGAAATTGCAACGAAGTACAATCCTGCCGAGGTTGAAGGAAAGTGGTATGAGTATTGGCTCAAAAACGGATATTTCAAGTCGAAACCCGATGGCCGTGAACCTTATACGATAGTCATACCTCCGCCAAATGTTACGGGTGTGTTGCACATGGGGCACATGCTGAATAATACGATTCAGGATATTTTGATTCGTCGTGCCCGTATGACCGGAAAGAATGCTTGTTGGGTTCCGGGTACCGATCATGCTTCTATCGCAACCGAAGCGAAGGTCGTGAACAAATTGGCAGCTCAGGGAATTAAGAAAACCGATCTTACACGAGAAGAATTTCTGAAACATGCATGGGAATGGACAGAAACTCACGGAGGAATTATCTTGCAGCAACTCCGCAAGTTAGGTGCTTCTTGTGATTGGGACAGAACGGCTTTTACTATGGATGAGCTTCGTAGTGAAAGTGTCTTGAAGGTTTTTGTCGATTTATATAATAAAGGACTTATTTATCGGGGAGTCCGTATGGTAAATTGGGATCCGAAGGCTTTGACTGCTCTTTCCGATGAAGAAGTCGTTTATAAAGAAGAACACGGAAAGTTGTATTATTTGCGTTATAAGATTGAGGGTGAGGACGGATATGCCGTAGTCGCAACGACCCGCCCTGAGACAATTATGGGAGATACGGCTATGTGTATCAATCCGAATGATCCCAAAAATCAGCATTTAAAAGGAAAGAAAGTTATTGTTCCGTTGGTAAACCGGGTAATTCCGGTCATCGAAGATGATTATGTCGATATCGAATTCGGTACGGGTTGTCTGAAAGTCACTCCGGCACATGATGTCAACGACTATATGCTGGGCGAAAAGTATAATCTGCCGAGTATCGATATTTTTAACGATAACGGTACGATAAGCGATGCTGCCGGAATGTATGTCGGTATGGACAGATTCGATGTCCGTGTTCAAATAGAAAAAGATCTGGAAGCTGCGGGCCTGTTGGAAAAAACGGAGGCTTATACTAATAAAGTCGGTCATTCGGAACGTACGAATGTTGTGATAGAACCCAAACTTTCTATGCAATGGTTTTTAAAAATGACCGATCTTGCCAAACCGGCGTTAGAGGCTGTAATGAATGACGATATAAAGTTTTATCCAGCAAAATACAAAAATACATACCGCTATTGGATGGAAAATGTTAAGGACTGGTGTATTTCCCGTCAGCTTTGGTGGGGACATCAAATCCCTGCATATTATCTTCCCGAAGGCGGGTATGTTGTAGCAGCAACTAAAGAGGAAGCTTTGGAACTGGCTCGTAAGAAGACGGGTAATTCTGCCTTACAAACGGAAGATTTACGACAAGATGAAGATTGTCTCGATACATGGTTTTCTTCTTGGTTGTGGCCTATATCGCTGTTCGACGGTATTAATCATCCCGGAAATGAAGAACTGAATTACTATTATCCAACCAGTGACTTGGTTACAGCTCCCGACATTATTTTCTTTTGGGTAGCCCGTATGATTATCGCCGGCTATGAGTATCAGAAAGAGATGCCGTTTAAGAATGTCTATTTTACCGGAATTGTCCGTGATAAATTAGGCCGTAAAATGTCTAAGTCGTTAGGTAATTCCCCCGATCCGTTAGAATTGATCGATAGGTACGGGGCTGATGGAGTTCGTATGGGAATGATGCTTTCTGCTCCGGCCGGAAATGATATTTTGTTTGATGATACATTGTGCGAACAAGGACGTAATTTTAATAATAAGATATGGAATGCATTCCGGTTGGTAAAAGGATGGTCGGTAGATTCGTCTATAGATCAGCCTGAATCAGCCAAGATTGCAGTAAGGTGGTTTGATGCTATGCTGAAAAAAGCAAGTATCGAGATTGCAGACTTGTTCTCTAAATATCGTCTTTCGGAAGCGTTGATGGTGGTATATAAATTGTTTTGGGATGAATTTTCTTCATGGTATTTGGAGATGATCAAACCCGGATATCAACAGCCGATAGATGCTACGACATACGAAAAGACTTTGTCGTTTTTTGATGATCTATTGAAACTTCTGCATCCGTTTATGCCTTTTATTACGGAAGAACTTTGGCAGCACATTTGTGACCGTAAAGAGGGGGAAAGTATCATGATCGCTCAATTACCGGGAGTAGAGACTTATGATGAAGCTCTATTGGCACAAATCGAGACGGCAAAAGAGATTATTTCAGGAGTGCGTTCGATTCGTCTTCAAAAGAATATCCCGAATAAGGATACGTTAGAATTACAAGTTATCGGACAGCACAATTCGGGGAATGATGCGGTAATTTCTAAACTTGCTAATTTGTCGGCTATTTTGTCGGTTAATGAAAAAGATGCTACAGCAGCTTCATTTTTGGTGGGCACAACCGAGTATGCCGTTCCGTTAGGAAATAATATCGATGTAGAAGCCGAATTGAAAAAGCAAGAAGAGGAACTGAAATATTTACGAGGTTTTCTAAAATCGGTCATTGCTAAATTAAGTAACGAGCGTTTTGTGAATAATGCTCCGGCACAGGTTGTTGAAATGGAGCGGAAAAAACAGTCCGATGCAGAAAGTAAAATAAAATCTTTAGAGGAAAGTATTGCCGCATTGAAGAAATAAAGAGGTCTAATACTTATATAATTGATTATATAAAAAACGCCAATAATTTTTTAATAAATCATTGGCGTTTTTTATTGCTTCATAAAATAATTATTGTGAAGACTGTGTTATTCAAAAATACGTTTCACGGGACATTCTGGTAAAAGGTAAGGACGCAATACGGAGTATGGTAGGGTAATTCGTGTTTGACCTAAATAATAAGGTGCGATATCATACGGATTATATAACCACGTGATTCCATTTTTTCCCGCATAGAAATTATCGGTAGCGACAATGTTTTCAGGGCTATAATCTTTCTTGCTTAATTCATTGATATTTGTTAATTTAAGATCGATTGCCAATTGTTTTCGTAATAACTCATCTATTGTTGCTCTATTTTTTTCACAAATAAGATCATTCAAAAGAAGGCTCTTACCTTTTTGTAAATCAAAAGTTTGATATGTAGTTGTATAAATACCGTGTGCCCCACCGGTAAACATATAAGTCGATAATTCGTAGCTCCATATATCGTGATTATTATAAAGAGAGCGGCTACCTACAGATAATTCATAATTCATCCATACACCGATGTCTTTTTTAGAATGGCTATATTGAGACATATCTTTTTTATAAGTGTCTATATAATTCTGCATGTATTTTTCTGCAGCTAATTTAGGAGCGAAACTCTCATATTCTTCTCCGAAAATACTCTTCACAAAATATTTTTGTATCTGTTTTAATTTTATATTGTTAGGATAATTATCCGGATAAATCATGTCGATAGAGAACGTACAGGCCGGCATTGTCGTGTCATTATTGATATGATATTTTTTCTCATTTTCATAAAGAGCAAAAGATAATGTATCTATTCCTTTTATAGAAATAGCCGTGTCGGTCAATTCCGTTTGCTGATCCGAGTCAGTTTTGTCTGGATGATTTTTTTTCTGCTTACAAGAGTTTATACATAAAAGGAGAAAGCAGAATCCGGATAAAAGAATAAATCTATTTTTCATATTTGGATGATTTAGTTGACATATTTACAAATATATAAAAACTTCTGATTTATATTTTGTTTGAAATAAAAAGTTTTGTGCGTACGCTATAAAGAAAAACCGTTTAATTTCGTTATTAGTTCATTTTTTCCCTTTGTAATAGCGGCCTTTTTTCTGTGTTTTCTTCCCATATTGAATTGCCGTTTGCGGGCATCTGTGAATACATGCCAGACAAAGAATACAATGGTGCTGCCACTTCGGTTTTTTATCGACTTTTATATTTCCAACAGGGCATTTTTGTTCACACAACCTGCAACCGTTACATAAGTCTGTGGCATAAAAATCTTTATCCGATATTTGATATTTATTGAATAATGGCCATATAATTCGAGTTTTAAAGAAAGGGAAATGCCCTTGTTTACAATCGAATAAGCCTGATCTGTTATTACTTATCCATGAATTTATCTGTTCCATTCTGGGTATAGCTTCTCTTAATTTTTTGTCTGTCAAAACTGGAGAATCTACATCAAACCCTTTCATTAATATATAATTATTTGGCATTATAACAGAGAATCCACTGTTACAAGTAATTCCTTTGGCCAATAATGCTTTCACAAAGATGTTTTTGCTTAGCCCGATATCATCACCACAAGTACAAACAAAAAAAACATAGTTATTATACTTTATTTCTAATTGTATGAGCTTAATGAAATCGAGAATGAGTTTAGGCGGGCCCCAAGAATATATGGGAAATACGAACCCTATTTTTTCTTTTTCCGAGACTCGATAATAAAATTCTTTTTTTTGCATAACTTCGGGAATAAAACATATTGTTTCATTTTGTGCTTTTGCTACTTCTTTTGCAACCCATTCAGAATTTCCCGTTCCCGAAAAATAAAATATCATATTGAAAATTTTTGTGATCACAAAGGTAAGTTATTCTTTCATTTGCTGAAATCAGAAACGGTGAATTATCGTCTTTTTAATGTAAAACAGTCTATATCTGGAGCCCAGCAATAGGGACTGCCTATGCGAATTGTATTTTCCCCACGATTTAATTGTACAGAAAGAGTAATAGTCATAATTCCCTTTGAGCTATCGGTTTCTAAATTTTTAAAGAAATAAGACTTTCCGTTTATATTGACTTCTAATTTGCGGTTCTTTTCAGGCAAATAAAAAATCTTCATTTCATATGCACCCCCTTTTTTACTGTAAACATTATCCCATTCAGCATAATTTTCAGAGCTCCCGCCAATAAAGCTAACGGTCATTTTTCCGGATGCCTTTTCACATGGAGCATAGCGGATACTTTTAGAACGAGTACCCAGATCATCATAACATGGAAGATAAGCCCATTCAGCTTCGTAAAGCGATGATTCCAGACGCTTTTCCGCCTCTATACGAAAAAATTTTGCACTATGAGGAGGTAACTCATATTCTAAATATTCTTTATTTGTATCAATAGTCTTATGTTCTATTAAATCTCGGATTTTTATTGTTCCACCTAACTCCAAACATGCAGTGGGTACAGAAAACGAACAAATCGAGTCTGATGGATTATATAAAGCCATAGCTCTGACTTTACCTCGTTTTTGTTCAATATCTTTGACTAATACATATCCATTTTTTTCGTGTTGAACTACATAAGCTTGAAGACCTAACGAATCTTGATTGATAGCTATTAGTTCTTTGTTTTTTAGTAATTCTAAAGATTTATCCGGAATAGTAGTTAAATCGCAACCGATAAGTAAGGGCGAACTCATGATACACCACATACCGAAATGAACTTCTTCCTCTTCAGGTTTTAGACCTCTTCCTATTTCCAGCATATCCATATCATTATAATGACCATTTCGTGCATAGGCTGATAAATAAAGGTTCTTATTTATTATATGTTTGATAGATGCCCACTCTGGAGTAATATCGGCACTTATTCTCCATGAAGTTGCGATATCTTCAGCCCATGTGCCGGGGAAAGCCCAACGGCAAATATTCAATGATATTTTATGGTTACAAACATCATTGAAAGCTCGATAAATTTCAGTATATCTCTTTTGTTCATCTAATGCTAATTCCTGTCCGGCACCACAATAGTCTATTTTGATAAAATCAAACCCCCATTTGTTAAAAAAGAGGTCTGCATCTTGTTTCTCGTGCCCATATAGCCCGACTCCTATTCCATTTGGATCGTTGTCCCAAATCGAACCGCAAGTATTACTTCCTGCATCAGAATAAATGCCAGCTTTTAGACCTTTGTCATGTATATATTTAACGATGTTTTCCAATCCGTTGGGAAAACGCTTGGGATGAGTATGAAGTATTCCCGATTCATCACGCCATCCGAAAAAACCGTCATCGATATTTATATATCGATATCCAACGGTTTTCAGACCTCTATCAATAATTGCATCAGTTTGTTTTTTTATAAGTTGTTCATTGATGTTTATACGATAAGTATTCCAAGAACTCCATCCCATAATAGGAGGTGTAAATCTATTATTTTGAGCTTTACCTGTCATTGCAACATAGTATAAAACTATGATGAATAAGTATTGTACATTCTTCATCTTACTAATATTTAAGGTTTATATACAAAAGTAAAAATAAATGCTGAAAGATCATATTGTACGGCGTGATTTTAGAAAAATTTGATGATTCTGAAAAACTTCATAAAAATATATTCTCCATATTCCTATGAAGGAGCTTTTATAATATCTGAAGTTTATTTACTTTTGTTCCAAAAGAAACAAATTATGGTAAAAGTAGGAAGGTATAATGCCTTAAAGGTTATAAAAACAGTAGATTTCGGGGTGTATTTAGATGGAGAAGATAAAGGCGAGATATTACTTCCTGCTCGATATATTCCTGAAAATTGTCGTATAGGAGATATAATAGATGTTTTTATCTATTTTGATTCAGAAGATCGAATTATTGCTACTACCGAAAAACCTTATATTCAAGTTGGTGAATTTGCATATTTAAAAGTGAAATCGACGAATAGGGTCGGTGCATTTTTAGATTGGGGATTGACGAAAGATTTGTTAGTTCCTTTCCGTGAACAACGAGTCGATATGAAACAGGGATATTATTATATTGTTTATGCTTATCTTGACCACGAAAGTGGGCGTATCGTTGCTTCAGCTAAACTGAATAAATTTTTGAATAATCTTCCGATCGATTATAAAATAAATCAGGAAGTTGATTTATTGGTAGTACAGGAAACCGAAATAGGATATAAGGTTATTATCAATAATGCGCATTGGGGTATGGTTTATTACAATGAGATATTTTGCAATATAGAAAAGGGAGATCATATAAAAGGATATATAAAACATATCCGTGAAGATGAAAAAATCGATGTCGTTTTGCAACCGGTAGGATATGAAAAGATAGATACGTTATCTTCTGAAATTCTTCGATCTTTACACGAAAATGAAGGTTACATACCTCTTTCCGATAAATCTTCTGCCGAGCAGATTGCCGAGCACTTTTCTTGTAGCAAGAAAAATTTCAAAAAAGCGATAGGTGCATTATACAAGCAAAGATTGATTCTGATTCTTGAGAATGGAATAAGACTGAATGAAAAGTAGTCTTTCCTCTATTCATTTTTTTGTAAAATTCGTTCTTCAAAACTTTTTTTCGACTATATTGTTTTAATGAGTGTAAAGTTAATATCGGGAAGAGGATATTAACCGACAATAAGTCTAATAAAATAAAAGAAGTTATGAAGCGAGTTTTATTAATTGTGGCACTAGTCCTGGGAAGCACAGTGCTATTTGCTCAGAAGTATAACAAAAATGAAGTGAAACAACTGCAAAGTTTTTTGCAGCAGAAATCTGCTAAAGGAGATTCCAATGCCGATCGGTTGGAAATCGTAAGTATTAATACTCCGGCAGCATGGAAAGGTGTTACTTGGAATAACGGTAGAGTGGTTTCTATAGATTGGCAAGATAAAGATTTAGCGGGAGACATAAATTTGAATGGTTTTTCAGCTATGCAGAAAGTGAACCTTTCTCGAAATAAGATTACGGTAGTCGATGCTACGAACTGTTCAGCTCTTACAGATATGAATGTCAGCCGTAATAAATTGTCAGAACTTGATTTAACCGGTTGTATTGCGTTGGTCAAGCTTGATTGTTATAAAAATCGTCTCACAGAAATCGACCTTTCTACATCTCCGCAATTGAAAAATTTAAATTGTTCTAATAATCTTTTTGTTGAATTCAATATTCAGGGTTCATCTGCTTTAGAATCCCTTAATGTTCAAGGGTGTCACTTAGAATCTCTTAATGTTGATAGTTGTGCTAATTTGAAAAATCTCTATTGCGGATATAATCGCTTGACGAATTTAAATCTGTTCGGGACAGTTAATTTGCAAAACTTGAATATGGATGATAATAATATCCGTACAATGATTATGTCAAAACAACCGAATCTTTTTACTCTATTTTGTAGTGATAACAATATGGTAACACTTGATGTTCTGAATTGTGATGCTCTTACTGATTTGGTTTGTTCATATAATAACCTTACCCGGTTAAATCTTAACGGAACGGACAAACTTACTTTTGTCGATTGTTCTTATAATGATTTGACAACACTTGATTTAAGCAATCGCTATCTGTTACAACGGGTATTATGTAATCAAAATCAGTTGACCATGCTGGATGTTTCATTTTGCCCGAATTTGGTATATATTAATTGCCGATTTAACCAACTCATAGATTTGCGTACGATAGGGGATAACAATCTGCGTATGATCGCTTGTCAATGGAATTACTAATAATTGTGGTTATATTTGTTTCGGAAACACCTATAAGTAAATCTACTTACAGGTGTTTCCGATTTTTTATTAATCGTATTTTTTCTTTAGCTTTTCTTTCGGTAAGCAAAGATGTATTAAATACTTTATTCACAATACAATAAAATAGGATAATCTGATGAGATATTTTTATAAAATTTAATCAGGCTCGAAAAGACTCTTAGTTTTTTTATAAGAAATGAATATTCCTCACATGAAATAAATTTGTATGTTTGTAGAATAGCTATTCATAAACCTTGATATTTATGCATTATTGGTTAAATACTATAAGTTTACTTTTTATTTTATTGTTTACTTCATGTGCGACAGCCGTTTATGTCCCACTCGAAATATTACGTCCATCGGAAACGATATTGCCTGACTCTCTTCGAACATTAGCCATAGTAATCAATACTCCTGAACGTACACTGGTAGAGGATGAAGGTGAAATTATTGACGCTTATAATGAGCGTCAACGGTTGCAGATAAAAAGAGGAAATCTTATTCCGCATTTTGTAAAAAGCGTATCATCTTCTTTAAAGCAAGCTTCTGGTAAGACCCTATCTGTAGTTTCGATGCAGAATGATCCTATGACAGAATATTCCTTGTCAGAAGACAAGGTACGACTTATCAAAGATAGTCTAAATGCAGATGCCATTTTGTCTTTAGATAGATTGTCTGTTATTCCGTCTATTCATTTGACTCAGGTAGACGAGGCTCTATTTTTTGGAGATTTGGATATTGCTGTTTATGCTGATCTCAAACTTTATATGGGAGAAAAATATTTACCGAGCGTTTTTTCCTGTAAAGATACTATATCGTGGCAATCGTATGGAGAAACAGAAAATCGAACTTTAGACAGGTTTCCATCTTTTCAAAATTGTTTGATTGATGCGACAAATCATTCCGGTTATCAGGTCAGTAAAAAGTTTTATCCATATATTGATAATGCAGATCGTTTTTATTTTGTTACCCCGTACCCTTTGATGAAAGAAGCAAATTCTTACTGGAATAGAGGAAATTATGAAGAAGCTTCTTATTTATGGGAGTATGTTTACGAAAATACGGAGAAAATGGGGCGGAAAGCTAAAGCAGCTGCTAATATGGCATTATATGAAGAACTTAACGATCGATATGATTCTGCATTGGACTGGGTAAAAAAATCTTTAAATATATTTTTGGAATCTCCTGAGAAATATTCTAATTATATAGAATATCTTTTGGAATACCAACAACAGTTGAATGTCCGTATTCAGGAAAATAGGCAAATGGCTTTCTGAAATTTTTATTCATTCTATTTTCATGCCAGAGTCTTTAATTTATTTTTTATCTTTAGTGGAATAGGAGGGAGAGAAAATCAAATGGGGTTACAGTATTTTGCATATCCTTTTTTATCATTTGTGCAAATTACAATAAAAAGTATATTGATATTAATAAGAAAAGCCTGTTTAAATTTTTTCTTAAACAGGCTTTCTATAATAGAAGAATTTTATTATTGTTTATCCTTGGATCGCTTTAATACCCGGAAGAATTTTTCCTTCGATTGCTTCAAGTAACGCACCGCCACCTGTAGATACATACGATACTCCGTTTGCTAAACCAAATTTATTAACACAAGCAACAGAATCTCCTCCACCAACAAGAGAGAATGCTCCGTTTTTGGTAGCTTCCACAATAGCTTCCCCTACAGAGCGTGAACCATGGGTAAAGTTTTCAAATTCAAATACACCCGTAGGACCGTTCCAAAGAATTGTTTTAGATTTTTTGATAACATCTGCGAATATTTTCTCAGATTCCGGGCCGATATCCAAACCTTCCCAACCATCAGGAATTTGATTTACAGGAACTATTTTAGTATTTGCATCATTACTGAATGCATCTGCAATTTTAGCATCTACAGCTAATACTAAATTTACACCTTTTTCTTTTGCTTTTTTCATCAGATCAAGAGCTAAATCCAATTTGTCATCTTCACAAATAGAATTACCGATTTTACCGCCTTGAGCTTTTGTAAAAGTATAAGTCATACCTCCTGTAATGATCAGATTATCCACTTTGTTAAGCAGATTTTCAATAATTTCAATTTTTGAGGAAACTTTAGATCCGCCCATAATTGCTGTAAAAGGACGATTAATATCTTTCATTACCTTTTCTACAGCTTTTACCTCTTTTTCCATCAGGTAACCGAACATTTTGTTCTCCGGAGTAAAATAGTCAGCAATTAAAGCGGTAGAAGCATGTGCACGGTGAGCTGTACCAAATGCATCATTTACATAAACATCAGCAAGACTTGCCAATTCCTTTGTGAATTCTTTTTGACTGGCTTTGACGGCCTTTTTTGCAGCAGCTTTTTCTTCATCGCTAGCATCTTCAGCAAGTCCTCTGGGTTTGCCTTCCTCTTCAGCATAAAAACGAAGATTTTCAAGAACAAGCACTTCTCCCGGTTTCAATTCTGCAACAGCAGCTTTTACTTTTTCACCTATCGAGTCATCAACAAATTTTACAGGTTGTCCTAATAATTCAGACAAATGTGCAACTACATGCTTCAATGAGAATTTGTCTTCCGGACCTTTTTTAGGACGACCTAGATGCGACCCGATAATCACGCTCCCGCCGTCAGCTATAATTTTTTTCAAAGTAGGCAACGCTGCGCGCATACGAGTGTCGTCTGTAATATTCAGATTTTCATCCAAAGGTACGTTGAAATCAACACGTACAAATGCCTTTTTACCGGCAAAATTGAAATTGTCAAGTGTTTGCATATTACAATAATTTTAAAACATGTATTTGTTTTCTGTCTGTCTGCAAATTTACAAAATAAATCGGTATATTTTTTATAAAATGCGAGAGTTTACAGTAAATATTTATGCTTATATTATATGATTCCAAGAAAAATTCAAATTAGAGATCTTTCTTGCAAAAGGGCTTCCATTTGTTCTTGAATTTTCTTCGATTCAGCACGTGCTGCAATTCCAAAATTCTCACTCTTATCGGCATATATAATTCCTCGTGAGGAATTTACCAAAAGACCGCATTGCTTATTCATTCCATATTTAGCAACATCTTGCAAACTTCCGCCTTGAGCGCCTACTCCCGGAACTAATAAAAAGTGATCTGGTGCTATTTTGCGTACGTCCGTAAATAATTTCCCTTGGGTTGCCCCTACAACAAACATCATTTGATCATCGGTTGCCCAAGTTTGGGAAATACGCATTACTTTTTCAAAAAGTCGTTCTCCTGAAGCATCTGCCGTAAATTGAAAATCTTGAGATCCTTTATTAGACGTTAATCCCAAAACAATGACCCATTTACCTGGATATACGAGAAAAGGTTTTACACTATCTTCTCCCATATAAGGAGCAACTGTTACCGAGTCGATATCGAGATGTTCAAAAAAACTGCGAGCGTACATTTCTGAAGTATTCCCTATATCTCCGCGTTTTGCATCGGCAATAATAAATTGATCCGGATAATTTTCTTTTATATATCGTACTGTTTTTTCAAAGGCACTCCAACCTTGAATGCCCAAACTCTCATAAAAAGCGAGATTGGGCTTATAAGCGACACAAAAATCTGCTGTCGAATCGACAATAATTTTATTAAATGCAAAAATAGGATCTTCTTCATTAAGCAAATGTGTCGGAATTTTTTTAATATCGGTATCTAAACCTACGCAAAGAAATGATTTTTTACGTTTTATGTTCTCAAAGAGTTGTTGTTTGTTCATAAGATAGGTACAAAAAATTTTCTATAATTCGCTTTCTTTCATTCTTTCGGCATTTTCGGCAATAATTAGGTGATCTATGCAGTCTTGTATATCGCCATCCATGAATGCTGAAAGATTATATATAGTATAGTTGATTCTATGGTCGGTAATGCGCCCTTGAGGATAATTGTATGTACGTATCTTAGCGGAGCGATCTCCTGTAGAGACCATTGTCTTTCTTTTGGCTGCAATATCGTCAAGGTATTTTTGATGCTCTTTATCATAAATAAAAGAACGTAAACGGGTAAGTGCACGTTCTTTATTTTTGGGTTGATCACGGGTTTCAGTACATTCGATAAGAATCTCTTCTGAAACTCCTGTATTGGGATTTTTCCATACGTACCTGAGACGGACACCAGATTCCACTTTATTAACGTTTTGTCCTCCAGCACCACCGGAGCGGAAAGTATCCCATTTGATTTCACCTTCATTAATCTCAACATCAAATTCTTCTGCCTCCGGAAGAACTGCCACAGATGCAGCCGAAGTATGTACTCTACCTTGTGTCTCAGTTGCTGGTACACGCTGCACCCGATGTACACCGGATTCGTATTTTAATGTGCCATAAACATTTTCTCCGCTTACTGTAAAAATAATTTCTTTATATCCACCCGAAGAGCCTTCACTATAACTGGATATACTTAATTGCCACCCTTTGGTCTCACAATATTTAGAATACATACGAAACAGATCCCCTGCAAAAATAGCGGCTTCATCACCCCCTGTGCCTCCTCGAATTTCTACTATGGCATTTTTACTATCTTGGGGATCGGTGGGAACGAGTAGTAGTTTTATCTCTTCTTCCAATACCGGAAGTTTTTCTTGAGACTCATCTAATTCTTCTTTTGCCATTTCCCTTATTTCCAGGTCGTTTTCCGATTCTAATATTGATCTTGCTTCAGAGATATTGTTTAGTAATTTCTCATATTGATTTTTAGCTTTAACAATTTTCTCGAGATCACTATATTCCTTGGTAAGTTTAACAAAACGCTTCATATCAGATATAACAGCCGGATCGGTAATAAGAGTCCCGACCTCTTCGAAACGGATTGAAAGGCCTTCTAATTTATCCAATAAAGTATTTTCACTCATTATTTTACTATTTTCAGACTACAAAGATATAAAATGTGTGTCAATAAATCTAATGGATATTTATAATAAAATAGCCGGACATTTTCTTGAATAATGATGCCTTCAAGTATGTTGTCCGACTATTTATAGAGTAGTAGTAATAAGGAAACAATCCTTTTGAATATTTTGTTGTAAAAATCAAATTAAAATCTGTTAAGCAGATAACATATAAGATAAGGAGGAATTTTTTCAATAAATTTCCTCCTTATCTGTATTTACCTATTATTATTTCTATAATTGTATGGGGTGTTCTACCTTTTCATTCAATAATGCAAAATCGAGAACTTCTTTAATGTTCCGTACGTAGTGGAATGTAAGCCCCTTAATATAATTTTCTTTGATCTCATCTATGTCTTTTTTATTTTCTTCCGATAAGATAATATCTTTTATATTAGCGCGTTTTGCAGCCAATATTTTTTCTTTTATGCCTCCGACGGGAAGTACACGTCCTCTTAATGTAATTTCTCCGGTCATGGCCAGGTTCGGACGTACTTTGCGTTGGGTAAATGAGGATGCAATAGAAGTTACCATCGTGATACCTGCAGAAGGGCCATCTTTTGGTATCGCACCTTCTGGTACATGAATATGTACATTCCATTTATCGAATACGTCATCACTGATATTTAACATTTCAGCATGGGCTTTTATGTATTGCATGGCTATTATTGCCGACTCTTTCATGACGTCACCCAAATTTCCCGTTAATGTCAGTTTTTCGCCTTTGCTTTTACTCAGGCTTGATTCTACGAATAATATTTCTCCACCTACGGCAGTCCATGCCAAACCTGTAACGACACCGGCATATTCATTTCCTTCGTATTTATCTCGTGAATACTCTTTTATTCCTAAATATTCATGTAAGTCATTTACTGTAATCGTATGTGGGTATTCTTCTTCCAATGCTTTTTTTCGGGCGATTTTCCGCATAATTTTGGCAATTTTCTTATCCAATTCCCGAACACCCGATTCCCGAGTATAAGAGTCTACTATGACCTCCATCGTCTTTTTAGGAATGTCTACATCACCTTTTACGAGCCCATGATTCTCGAGCTGTTTCGGGACAAGGTGTCTTCGACCGATCTCTACTTTTTCTTCCAAAATATATCCGGTTATATCGATAAGCTCCATTCGATCTAATAAAGGTTGGGAGATCGTATTCAAATTATTGGCAGTCGCTATAAATAAAATATTTGACAGATCATAGTCGATATCCAAATAATTATCATGAAAAGCGTTGTTCTGTTCCGGATCGAGAACCTCTAACAAAGCTGATGCCGGATCTCCTTTAAAATCATTTCCGATTTTATCTATTTCATCTAAAACGAACACAGGATTAGACGAACCGGCTTTCAATAAACCCTGTATAATACGACCGGGCATAGCTCCGATGTAGGTGCGTCGGTGACCTCTGATTTCCGCTTCATCGTGCAATCCCCCTAAAGAAATACGCACATATTTTCTTTTTAGAGCTTCCGCTATTGACTTTCCCAAAGATGTTTTTCCGACACCCGGAGGTCCGTAAAGGCATATAATCGGAGATTTTAAATCCCCTCGCAGTTTTAATACCGCCAGATGTTCTAAAATACGGTCTTTCACTTTTTCAAGCCCGTAATGGTCTTTATCTAATTGCTTTTGTGCATGTTTCAGGTTAAAATTATCCTTTGTGAATTCATTCCAAGGTAAATCGGTCAACGTTTCCAAATAATTATATTGCACCGAAAAGTCCGGAGATTGAGGATAAAGACGTTCTAGTTTACGTAATTCTTTTTCAAATATGGCAGCTACTGAAGCATCCCACTTCTTTTTAGAAGCTTTCTCTTTCAGTTCCTGGATATCTTGTTCTTGAACGCTTCCTCCCAATTCATCTTGTATGGTCTTTATCTGTTGTTGCAAAAAGTGCTCTCTTTGTTGTTGGTTCAAGTCTTCTCTCGTACGAGATTGAATGCTTGCTTTTATCTCAATAAGTTGAGCTTCCTTACTTAGTGCCGTATATAAACTGAATGCTCGTTGCTTGACCGAGTCGATATTAAGCAGATCCTGTTTTTGTTGGGTATTTAAAGGAATATTGGAACATAAAAAATTAATCAGATAGTGAGAATTTTCAATATTCCTTAATGCAAACATCAGTTCTCGTGAAGGTTCGCCCAAAGTTTTCAGAATATTGAATGTCATGTCTTTTATTGCAGATATGAGTGCTTCAAATTCTTTGTCATTTGATTTGGGCATCTTTTCTTCCAATAAAGAGATATTACCTCTTAAATAAGGAGTGAATGTTGTCAGGTTATCTAAATGAAAACGGCGTTTACCTTGCAATATAACGGTGGTGCTTCCGTCTGGCATTTCCAGTATTTTTACGATCTCAGCAATAGTGCCTATTTCATACAAATCTTTGTATTCCGGTTCATCCACGTACATATCTTTTTGACATGTTACACCGATATATTGTTTTTGAGCGTATGCCTCTTTAATAAGTTGAAGGGATTTGGCTCTTCCGACCGATACAGGAAGAGCTACTCCTGGATACATTACCATATTGCGTAATGGCAGGATAGGCAGATCGACTTCTGACACCCCCGGACATTCTATATCCGGATTGCCCTCTACTTCAGCGAAAATCGGCATAATTGTAGTGGCATTGTCATTAGCATCATCAAGCGGATTATTATCAGAAAAAAATTTTTTCATATGTTAATTGTCATTTTGTCAGTAATTAGGGTTAAATACATTGTCAGCACTCCTGAAAAATCAATGCTATATTATAGTACAATGAGCGTGCCAAAAAATAAACAACACTTAGACATCTGTAAAATTGTTATTATTTTTTGTTTATTTGTATTCTAAAATTTTTATTTATGGGAGCACATTATTTTCAGTTTAAACAATTTACCATATACCATGACCGCTGTGCAATGAAAGTGGGTACAGATGGCGTGCTGCTCGGATCTTGGTGTAATATTCCAAGAAATGGAAATATATTGGATGTAGGAACAGGAACGGGAATAATAGCATTAATGGCTGCGCAAAGATCTTCGCTTTTTCAAGTGTCGATCGATGCAATCGAAATAGATAGTGATGCATATTTGCAAGCCAAAGAAAACATATCGGCTTCTCCATGGAGCGATAGAATACATGCAATTAATTGTTCTTTACAAGAGTATGCAGAAACATCCGGAATACTTTATGATCATATTGTGGCTAATCCACCTTATTTTGATAATACTTTGCCACCACAAAGTATCTCCAGACAAATGGCACGGCATACAGCGTCATTGACTTATGAAGAGCTCGTATCCAATGCGGTGCGGTTATTAAAGCCCGAAGGTTATATTTCTGTTATATACCCTGCAGATCAAGACAGACGATTGACCAGTATAGCAGTCTCCAACAAATTGTGGGTGTCTCGGAAAGTTTGGGTAAAAGGGCGTCCGAATGTCTCACCTAAAAGAGTTTTAATAGAGTGGGGGAAGTCTCCCGTAAATTATATAGAAGAAGAACTTGTTATAGAGACGGCACCTTTGACATATACACCGGAATATATAGCTTTAACTAAGGACTTTTATTTGAAAATGTAAGAGCTTGTCAAAATTCCCTGATGGAAATTTTTTTTGCGTTTTCTTCCGGATTGTTTTTCTATTTTTACAAAGAGGGTATCGCTATTTGACGAGTAAAAACAGAAAAACATTTTCGAAAGAAATGCCCAAAGCTGACCCGATAAAATTTAAATATCCGGTAAAAAGACGCAGTTTTATACTGCGTCTTTTTACCGGATATTTTCCCGTAAGCGAGTTAAATATGCTTTCATTTTATCAGTATCCTTACGTTTTATAATGTCGAGCAGTATATCCAGTTGTTTTTGAATTTGCGACACCTGTTCGGGCGTGTGCGGATTAAACAGAATCTCCGTGAGGAGATAATCATCTTCGGAAAGAAGTCCGTGAGCAATATCCATGTGCTTTTTGAATGTTGTACCCGGAGCGTCCTGAGGTTTCATTACGGCAGCAAAAACAAGAGTAGATGCAAATGGAATCGATAACGAATAGGCGATTGTTTCATCATGCTCTTTAAATGAGTATTCGAATATTCTTAACCTTAAATTGCTGTATAGGTCTTTAAAAAAAACTTTACCTAAGTGATCGGACTCGGAAATGATAATCGTATTTTGAGTACTTAAATCACTGAGGTTTGCAAATGTAGGCCCGAACATCGGATGAGTCGAGACAAACGGATGTCCGGCTTTTTGGTAAAATTCCGGAAGTCCGGTTTTTACAGAGGCAATGTCGGATATAATGCAATTAGCGGGGATATGAGGTAATATCATTTCGAATGCAGCGATTGTGTATTTTACGGTTGCTGCATTAATGACCAATTCCGGTTGAAACTCTTTTACCTCCTCCAATGTTGTCATTCGGTAAGTATTGAACACAAATCTCAACCGTTTGGGGTCAGTGTCAAAAAGTGCTACTTCATGTTGAAAACTCAGTATATCTGCAAAAAAAGAGCCCATTTTCCCAGCTCCGAGAATAAGTATTTTCATCGCTTTATTTATTCAAGATATTCATTTGTTGTCTTACCGATTCTTCGTGAATTGCTTGTAAAACCGATTTCATAAATTCTCCGTCCATATCCAGGTCTATTGCCTGGTTGATCCGTTTACTTAAAATCTCATCATAACGGGTCGGCTGTAAGACTGTCATATCGTGTTCTTTTTTATATTGTCCGATTTCTCGAGATATACGCATCCGTTTAGCCAATAGTTCCAATAATTGATTATCCAATTCGTCGATCTGTCTTCTAAGTTCCGATAAATTTTCTGTGGTTTGGGTCGTTTCCCGGATGACTAACATATTTAAAATAAAATTGAGGACATCCGGTGTTACCTGCTGGTTTTTATCACTCCATGCACAATCGGGATTACAATGAGATTCTATAATTAACCCGTCAAATCCCATATCCATGGCTTGCTGGCATAAGGGCGCAACGAGATCGCGTTTTCCCCCTATATGACTCGGATCGCAAACTATCGGTAAATTCGGAAGACGTCGACGAAGTTCGATTGGAATATGCCACTGTGGCAGATTTCGGTAGAGTCTCTTATCATAAGAACTGAATCCGCGATGTATTGCGCCGATTCGATGAAGCCCGGCATTATAAATTCTTTCTATTGCCCCAATCCAAAGTTCGAGGTCTGGATTGACAGGATTTTTAATTAAAATAGGAATATCTACGCCTTTAAGAGCATCGGCAATTTCTTGTACTGCAAAAGGATTTGCCGTGGTACGTGCACCGATCCAAAGGATATCAATGCCATGTTTCAAAGCTTCAAATACATGATGCTGATTGGCAACTTCGGTTGCTGTGTACATTCCGGTAGTTTCTTTTACCTTCTTTAACCAGGCCAGTCCTTCTGTCCCGACACCTTCAAAACCTCCCGGTTTTGTCCGAGGTTTCCATATTCCGGCTCGAAATATCTTGATTCCTTGAGCTGCCAGACCTTTTGCAGTTTCTAATACCTGTTCTTCTGTTTCGGCACTACAGGGTCCTGCCATTATAAGCGGACGTTTAGCTTCTATGCCGGGTAATAAAATTGATTCGAAGTTTAATGTTTCTGTCATGATTGTGTTTTTATTATTGATTTTATTTATTAAGACGATTTTTGATTCTGCCGAGAGCTTCTAATAGGGCCGCTTCATTAGCACAAAGCGAGAGTCGTATGTATCGGTCTCCCAAACTCCCGAAAACGATTCCCGGTGTTATAAAAACTTGGGCTTCATATAATACTTTATCTGCAAGTTCTGTACTGCTGTTTATATGATCGGGAATTTTTGCCCAAAGGAACATTCCTGTTTGTTTCGAGTCGAAAGAACAGCCTAATTCTTCTACAATCTTTTCTGCAATCTTTCGGCGTTTTCTGTATATTGCGTTCATACTTTCATACCATTCCGGACCGGAAGACAAAGCCATAACCGCTGCCTTTTGCATAGGTCGAAATGTTCCGGAATCGATATTGCTTTTTACACGGAGAATCCATTCAACGAATTGGGAATTCGATGCTAACATTCCGATACGCCATCCCGGCATATTATGAGCTTTACTCATCGAATTCATTTCTATGCAAATATCTTTAGCTCCGGGGACAGAAAGAATGCTTAAAGGCTTTTCATTAAGTATGAAACTATAAGGATTATCATTTACAATAATGATATTATGCTTTTTCCCGAATGCTACTAACCTTTCAAACAAATTTATAGATGCAGGAGTTCCTGTCGGCATATGCGGATAGTTTACCCACATCAGTTTCACATTCGACAAATCATTCTTCTCGATCGCTTCAAAATCAGGTAACCATCCGTTTTTTTCAGTCAATTCATAATTGATAATATGTGCCTCGGCCAATTTACTGACAGAGGTATATGTCGGATATCCGGGATTAGGAACTAAAACTCCGTCTCCAGGATTTAAAAAGGCCAATGATATGTGTAAAATTCCTTCTTTAGAACCAATAAGAGGCTGTATCTCGGTCTTAGGGTTTAATTCTACACCGTACCAACGTTTATACCAATCAGAAAAAGCTTCTCGTAAAGCCGGAATACCGATATAAGGTTGATATCCGTGAGCATCTTCCCTTCGGCTATCTTCACATAGTGCGTCTATTGTTCGGATATGAGGCGGACGGTCAGGACTACCAATTCCAAGACTAATAACATCCAACCCTTTTGCATTCATGTCGGCCACTTCTTTTAACTTCTTTGAGAAGTAGTATTCTTTAATTTGGCTTACTCTGTTAGCCGGGCATATATCAGAGTGCTTCTGTAAATTCTGCATATTCTCCTTGTATTTTAAAATCTTTAGTTAATGGTTTGATTGCTTCTAACGATTGTTTGTACCGAGTATAATCAGAAAACGTTATATCGACATAGAATCTGTATTCCCACTCTCTCCCGATTATTGGAAGAGATTGTATTTTTGTAAGATTTATATCATAGAACGATAATATTGTCAAGACTTTTGACAAACTTCCGTTGGTGTGAGGGAGAGTAAAAATAAGAGATGCTTTGTTTATACTTTGACGATTAATAAGATCATCTCGTTGCCAACTGTCTGCTAATACCAAAAAACGGGTAAAATTACGTTTATTTGTCTCTATACCGGACTCTAATATATTAAGCCCGTACATTTCTGCTGCCAGACGGCTGCAAATTGCAGCATGGCCTTTAAGACCTTTTTCTTGTATTTCACGGGCACTGGCTGCAGTATCGTCTTTTTCTACAATTTTAATATTAGGTAATTGATTCAGAAATTCTTCGCATTGCATTAAAGCAATCGGATGAGAATTTATTTCAGATATATTTTCGAGAGTTTCACCAGGAAGGGCAGCGAGCACATGAGAAATTCTCAACTTATATTCTCCGATGATACTCAAATCGCTTTTGCGTAATAGCTCGTGATTTTGTAATAAAGATCCGGCAATTGTGTTTTCTATTGCCATTATTCCGAGAAGAGAATCATCTTTGCTCATTTTCTCAAATAAATTAGGAAATGTCAAACAGGGTTCAACCTCTATTTCTTCATTAGTAAAATATGATCGGGCAGCCATTTCGTGATAACAACCCGGTATTCCTTGTATAGCAACTTTTTTCATTTATAAGAATTTTCTGATTAAAAAAATCCCACACTTTCAATGAAAGGTGGGATACTTTATTTTATTGTATATCGGACATGTAAAATCCCACCTTATGTGCTCATAAAGTAATAAAAATAATAAAAGTAAAATCGTTGAAAAGTTTTCATAATCAATTATTCTAAAATTAGAGAATCCCGCTCATTCGAACGGGATTCTCAATATATTGTATTATTTTTGTTTTATAATAAAAATCCCGTTTTACTTTTTTTTAAAGTAAAAATAGAAATAAAAATATGTAAAACTAAAAGTGTTCATCATGCAACTATGTTATTTTTATGGCTACAAAAGTAATGATTTGTTTTTTCAATCAAAATATTTTTGTCTTTTTTTTGCATTATGGATAAAAATATTTTTATTTGCTATCCGAAAATGCTCATTGATTTAATATGTCAGGTTGATATGAGGTAAAAACAATGTTCTTTTTAGAACATTTTTTCTACCAAATAGACCTTTTTTTATACATTGTAGAATCCGTACCTTCGTAGTCAATTTTGATTGGACGAATTTAGGGTAGGGACAGTAAAAAAGAGGCTTTTCCCTGATTTTTGTATAATCTTATTTATGGGTTTGAATTTCTCCTTGGGAATTGTAATTTATAACTAATGGGTGATTTTGTTATTTATTGATTTCTAAGGAGATTTAAGAGTGTGTATAAATAGAATATTAATTAACTGATAAAATACTAAACTGGCGGATATTCAGAGAAAATCTTGGAAAATTCGCATAATTTTATAAACTTGGAAGAAATGAAACAGGAAATTAAGCCGGCAAACGGTCGTTTGGGAGTCTTGGTTGTGGGAGTAGGTGGTGCTGTCTCAACTACAATGATTACAGGAACATTAGCTGCCCGTAAAGGATTGGCAAAAGCTATCGGCTCAATCACACAGATGGCTACAATGCGAATGCAAGACGGTAACGAGAAACTTATCAAGGATATTGTTCCTTTGGTTGACCTGAACGATATCGTATTTGGAGGTTGGGATATTTTCCCGGATAATACATACGATGCAGCCTTATATGCAGAGGTTTTGAAAGAAAAGGATTTGAATCTCGTAAAAGATGAATTGCAGGCAATTAAACCAATGCCTGCCGCGTTCGACCATAATTTTGCAAAACGATTGAATGGTACTCACATTAAAAATGCCACTACACGTTGGGATATGGTAGAACAGTTACGTGAAGATATTCGTAGCTTTAAAGTTGCAAATAATTGTGATCGTATCGTTGTATTATGGGCTGCAAGTACCGAAATTTATATTCCAATGAGTGAGGAACATAAGTCTCTTGCTTCATTGGAAAAAGCAATGAAAGACAATAATACGGAAGTTATATCTCCAAGCATGTGTTATGCCTATGCAGCTATTGCAGAAGGTGCTCCGTTTATTATGGGAGCTCCGAATTTGTGTGTAGATATTCCGGCCATGTGGGAATTCTCGAAAAAACAAAATGTTCCTATTGCAGGTAAGGATTTTAAAAGTGGTCAGACATTGATGAAGACGGTTCTTGCTCCGATGTTCAAGACTCGAATGTTAGGTGTTAGTGGGTGGTTCTCTACAAATATTTTAGGAAATAGAGACGGAGAAGTCCTTGATCAGCCTGAAAATTTCAAAACAAAGGAAGTCAGCAAATTATCTGTTATTGATAATATTTTTGAGCCTGAAAAATTCCCTGATTTGTATGGTGATGTATATCATAAAGTTCGTATCAATTATTATCCTCCACGTAAAGATAATAAAGAAGCTTGGGATAATATCGATATTTTCGGCTGGATGGGATACCCTATGGAAATCAAAGTCAACTTCCTTTGTCGGGACTCTATTCTTGCAGCACCTATAGCTCTTGATTTGGTTATTTTCAGTGATCTTGCGATGCGTGCAGGAATGTGTGGTATCCAAACATGGTTGTCATTCTTCTGTAAAAGCCCGATGCATGATTTCGAACATCAACCGGTGCATGACCTGTTCCAACAATGGCGAATGGTAAAAGAAACTCTTCGAAATATGGTAGGAGAGACTGCTCCAAGTTATTTGGATTAATTAGTGCAACTATCGCATAATTTTGTCGGATCGATTTATGAAGAGAGCTAAATTATTCCATATAATTATCGCATCCGGTTTCGGATCAGGATTTTCTCCATTTGCTCCCGGAACGGCAGGAGCTCTTGTTGCTGTTATTATTTGGACGGTATTATTCTATGTAATACCGTTTAATGTCTTATTAGTCGTAACAAGTTTGCTTATAGTTCTTTTTACTGCGGCCGGAATTTGGTCGGCCGATAAGTTAGAATCAGAGTGGGGAAAAGATCCGTCAAAAGTGGTTGTTGATGAAATGGTGGGAGTTTGGATTGCTCTACTTGCTGTACCGGTAGGGAATGTCTGGTATATTTTGTTTGCTTTTTTATTATTTCGCTTTTTTGATATCTTTAAGCCACTGGGTATTCGTAAAATGGAACAGTTGGAAGGAGGAATCGGTGTAATGGCAGATGATATTTTAGCCGGAATATACAGTTTTCTTTTGCTGATGGGAGTAAGATGGTTGATCGGATAAAAAAATATGCAAAAATAGTTTCGGAAAGAGACGGTTTCTTTATGTTTTTGAGAGCACAATTGTCCTCTCAATTAGCGACAATAATAGATTTCATTATTACTATAGGACTCGCAAAGTTGTTTAGCGTTTATTATGTCTACGCAACTTTTGCGGGTTCTTTTTTCGGAGGAATTGTTAATTGTATCGTTAATTATAAGTGGACATTCCGGCCAGAAAATTGTAAAAAGATAAATATTGTGATTAAATATATTCTGGTTTGGTGTGGAAGCCTTTTTCTCAATGTCGGGGGAACATTTCTTATAACGGAAGCTATTACTAAAGTGATATATATTCAGAATATTTTTGGTCATTATTTAGACAATCTGTTTATATTTTCTAAAATACTGGTTTCTTTAGCTGTCGCTTTTTTTTGGAATTATAATATGCAGCGTATTTTTGTTTATAGAAATCACGAACTGAAATTTTTTTTTAAACGTAGAAATTAAATTTAAAGTACATAAGAATGAAATTCAGAGATTGGGCTCAGCAGATAATCTATAGAATCATTGATCCAGTGGTACATAAGTTAGTAAAGGTTGGGATAACTCCTAATATTGTAACTACCACAGGGCTATTTTTTAATATTGTATCAGCCGTCATTTTAATTTATGGAGGAATATATGGAGAAAAAAATGATTTCTCTTATATAGGTTGGGCTGGCGGGGTTATTTTATTTGCCGGATTATTCGATATGTTGGACGGACAAGTTGCACGTATTGGAAAAATGAGTTCTTCTTTTGGGGCACTATACGATTCGGTACTTGACAGGTATAGTGAATTGATCGTGTTTTTAGGGATCTGTTCCTATATGATGGCAAAAGGTTATGTTGTCGGGTTTATAATTGCATTTATTGCATTAGTCGGATCATTGATGGTCAGTTATGTTAGGGCTAGAGCAGAAGGTCTAGGCATAGAATGCAAAGTTGGATTTATGCAACGTCCCGAGCGGGTTGTATTAACTGCTATCGGTGCATTGGGATGTGGAGTGTCTTCTTGTTTTATACATGAAGAATCTGTGTTAAATCCTATTTACATATTTGACGCAGCACTGCTTATTATTGCTGTCTTTTCTAATATTACGGCATTTGCCCGTTTAGCCCATTGCCGCAAAGTAATGAACTTGTAAAGCTATGAAAATGTTAAACTCCCTACCTCCAAGAAACGAGATTTTGACTGTAATTGGTATTGCAATTATATTTATTGTAATAACTTCTGTTTTTGTTGGATTGCGCCCAGAGCATTTATTAATGGTATTTATTTTCTTAATTCTGTTTTTTGCCAAAAAATCAACAAGAAAGTTAGCTGTAGGATTATTGCCGTTTTTTATTTTTGGAATTTCATATGATTGGATGCGTGTATACCCTAACTATGAAGTTAATCCTATTGATGTACAGAATTTATATGATTTTGAAAAGTCTTTGTTTGGAATAGAAGAAAATGGATCTTTACTCATTCCTTGTGAATATTTTGCTTTGCATCATTCTGTAATAGCGGATATTCTTGCCGGCTTTTTTTATTTATGTTGGGTTCCTGTTCCTATCGCTTTCGGTCTTTGGCTATATCTGAAAAAAGACAGGCGTTTGTATCTTCGGTTTTCAATGGTCTTTTTATTGGTAAATCTAATAGGATTTGCGGGCTATTATATTCACCCAGCAGCACCTCCTTGGTATGCAATAAATTACGGTTTTGAAGCAATACTTAATACACCGGGTAATACTGCGGCACTTGGTCGCTTTGATGAATTGGTCGGATTGCCGATTTTCGATTCGCTGTATAGCCGCAATTCGAATGTTTTTGCAGCAATACCATCTTTACATGCTGCATATATGGTGGTAGCTTTTTATTATGCATTAGTAAAAAAATGTCATCCGGCTATTATCACGATTTTTGCAGTTCTTATGTGTGGTATTTGGTTTACTGCGGTTTATTCTTCTCATCATTATATTATTGACGTACTACTTGGTATTACATGTGCATTATTAGGAATCTTTATTTTTGAAAAAGGTCTGATGAAAATTCCCGGATTTATAAAATTTTTCAATCGATATCAACATTATATAGAGGCCTAATACCGTTTAGATTGTGAAATTTTAGAAATAATGTAAGAAATAAGTGGGCTTTGGTCTCTGATTCTTTATTTTTATGTATCTTTGAATTCAAATATGGGAGGATAAACAATGGAAGCTACAAAAGAAAAGCTTTATAGTGACATTTCATCAGTATTTGCCAATGCTATAGAAACGGTAAGAACAAAGGATGATTGCACATTGACAGATATGTATGTATGTGTAAAATATGATGACTTACTGGTTGTGATTTATGATGATTCCGAAAATATCCTTCTTCAGGAAACCATTGATGGTTGGGATGATTTGAAAGAGAATTCTGAAAATTTTGAAGAGGCCGTAATTGATTCTTTGAAATATGTTCTGAATACTGATAGTATTAAACAAAAATTTGAATCCCTTGATTTTGTCGGTCCGTTTTCTGTAATATTGATTGACGATAATTTTGAGCAAATATGCGAATTAGTGACATACGACAAAGATATGATTTATTTAGAAGATGATTTTTTAGATAAGATGGATAAAGAATTGGATGAATTTTTTGAAAAATTGATGTCAGATGTAGAATAGTTGATTTAGCTCATAAATGCAATATTGATTATGAAGGTGTGTCGTAATGAACGATGCACCTTCTTTGTTCATCATCGTCTACACAAATCTGTAAACATTCTTCAAGTTGCGATCTTTTGAAGATTTCTTTTATTAATGCGCTCCAATCATCTAAAAAAGCGGCTGCAAGGGTCATAAGACAGTTTAATCAGCCAGTCTATATCTTCTTTTTTCTCATTTTTGCACATATTGTTTTTATATTGAAGGCAATGGCCAGGAAGAAAAAGCCCATAAGAATCTTATCCTTTTTCAAATGCCGGGAACGTTTGTAGTTCATGTTGTATTTTATCTGTCCGAACACCTCTTTCGGTTCTATATACCTTCGCTCCCTATGTTTCAGATCCTTTTCTGAACAGAGCATTTTCCCGGCTTTTTGTCTGCATTTCCAGAGTTGATAGTTTAGTTCTATCGTCCTGTTTCTTTTAATAGTCATGTTCTTCATTAAAGAAAAAGTTTTTTGCCTTGAACGGATTCGGCTTAAATCTCGGTCGCTGTTCCATGTGGAAGCAGTTGTATTTGACGCAAGCTTCCACATTGTTTTCTGACATGAAGCGGAAATTTTCCTTAGAACTCATAGCCGGAATCTGCAACCACAGTATGAGTCGGTCTGCCGTATCTGTCCGAAAAGGATTGCAGAAAAAATATCATGGTCAGTGTATCCGTAGGGTTTGAGAAAAGATTTGAATCGAGATGATTGGTCATTGGTTACCATGAAATTTCAAGTTGTTAAAAAATGAAAAGTTAATAAGCTGATTTTAGTTTAATTATAATCAGAACAAATAGTAAAAAATTGAATATCTCTTATATTTTCTTTTATGTTAATCTTTGTAAATGTAATCATGAAATTAAAAATCTATTTTATATTTGCATCAAATTAAAATTTGTAATTATTACAAATATAAAATGAGTCAAGAAAAAGGATATACAAGATTAGTTTCTCATGGGATAAAACCTTCTCTTCAAAGAATTGCTATTATGGATTATTTGATAGAGAATAGAATTCATCCGACTGCAGATATGATATTTAGCGATTTATATCCTGATATTCCGACATTATCCCGTACAACTGTATATAATACATTGAAAATACTTGTAGAGCAGGGTGCGGTACAAATGCTGACAATCGATGATAAAAACAGCAGATATGATGCAGACATAACTCCTCATGCTCATTTTAGATGTAGTAAATGTGGTTGTATAAAAGATTTACCGATAAAAGAAAATATTATATTCAAAGAAGGTTCGGAAAAAATAAAAATTACCGAGGTTCAATTATATTGTAAGGGTTATTGTACCCAATGCCTAAAGGATATAGAAATAAAAAACATATAAGTTGTTTAAATTCAAATTCTTACATTATGAAAAAGAAATTTATTTGTACAGTATGCGGTTATGTTCATGAAGGAGAAGAAGCTCCGGAATTTTGTCCTCAATGTAAACAACCGAAAAGTAAATTCAAAGAACTTGTAGAAACTGAAGGTGCATTGCAATTTGTTGATGAGCATGTATTAGGTATTGCAAAAGGCGTTGATCCGGAAATTTTGGAAGGATTGAATGCTCATTTTATGGGAGAGTGCACTGAAGTTGGAATGTACTTGGCAATGAGCCGTCAGGCTGACCGTGAAGGCTATCCTGAAGTAGCGGAAGCATTTAAACGTTATGCATGGGAAGAAGCTGAACATGCGGCTAAGTTTGCAGAATTGCTTGGCGATGTAGTTTGGGATACTAAGACAAATTTGAAAAAACGGATGGAAGCTGAAGCTGGGGCTTGTGAAGATAAAAAACGAATTGCAACTCTGGCAAAACAACAAAACTTAGATGCAATTCATGATACAGTTCATGAAATGTGCAAAGATGAAGCACGTCATGGTAAAGGTTTTGAAGGTTTATACAATCGTTATTTTAAGAAATAAGAAAGACTTGAATAGTGTATTAGAGTCCGCTTGTTAACCGCAAGCGGACTCTTTTATTATTTGAACTATTATTCCCTTTTTTGAAAGTAATATTTTACGAGAAATCATGAATTATTAAAAATTATCCTTATTTTTGCGCATCTCACTTACAAAATGGAAATATCGAATGGCGTGCAGTAGAAGCATTATAAGCCTCCGCTGAACACGTCATATCGTGTTTTTCCAAAAAAGTAGGTGAGATCACTTTTTGTCAGCGGAGGCTTTTTACATAAATATCGAATGATCTATTATGAAATTTGTAAATTTCGTTGACGAGTTAACCAGATTACAGCCATTCTTATACCGATTTGCTTATTCCCTAACCAAGAATCATGAAGCGGCAAAAGATTTATTGCAAGAGACTTTACTTAAAACATTAGAAAACAGGGAAAAGTTCATTGAAGATACTAATTTAAGAGCGTGGATGTGTGCTATTATGAAAAATACCTTCATTAATGATTATCGAAAACTTTTATTAGCACATGAGTCGGTTTGTCGTATAGATGATTTGAAGTCAGAACCTTGTATGATCGATGGAACAGATGCAAATTACGACTTAGAATGGATAAATAAGGTTATTGCAGGGATGAGTAAGAAAAACCGTATAATTTTTGGTTTATATTTATCAAGTTATCAATACGACGAAATTGCTGAAAAATTGGATATTCCTCTCGGTACGGTAAAAAGTCAGATTCATAATATAAAAATATCGTTGAAGAAACAATTAAAAGAACTGATATAAGATTCGGTAATAACAATAAAACTTTCCCTCACCTTTACTTGCACAAACAATGTTTTGTCGTAATTTTGCATAAATATTTTTTGGCATATAGCTGCCGAAAAGAGATAGGTTATAAATTAAAAATCTATAAATATGTACAGAACGCATACATGTGGAGAGTTGCGATTATCCGATACAGACAAGAATGTTACATTGGCTGGTTGGGTACAACGAACGCGGAAAATGGGAGGAATGACGTTTATTGACATTCGTGACCGTTACGGGATTACTCAATTAGTATTTAATCATGAAAATAATCCGGAACTTTGTGATCAAGCAAACAAATTAGGTCGTGAATTTGTGATTCAAGTTTCAGGGATCGTTAAAGAAAGATCAAATAAAAACAAAAATATATCAACAGGTGATATCGAACTTATCGTATCTAATTTAGCAATATTACATGCATCTGATGTTCCTCCTTTTACAATTGAAGACGACAGTGATGGAGGTGACGATCTGCGGATGCAATATCGTTATTTAGATTTAAGGCGGAATTGTGTTCGGAAAAACTTAGAGCTACGTCATAAAATGACATTTGAAGTTCGTAGATATCTTGATCAGCAAAATTTTCTTGAAATAGAAACCCCAATGTTGATTAAATCTACTCCGGAGGGAGCTAGAGACTTTGTCGTACCGTCGAGAATGAATCCCGGAGAGTTTTATGCACTTCCTCAATCACCACAAACGTTTAAACAATTATTAATGGTCTCTGGTTTTGACCGTTATTTTCAAGTTGTAAAATGTTTTAGAGATGAAGACTTGCGGGCAGACCGTCAACCTGAATTTACCCAAATCGACTGTGAAATGTCTTTTGTTGAACAAGAAGATGTCTTAAATACTTTTGAGGGAATGATAAAGCATCTTTTTAAAGAAATAAAAAAGATTGACTTTACTGAGCCATTTCCCAGAATGACGTGGGCTGACGCAATGAAATATTATGGTAGTGACAAACCCGATTTACGTTTTGGAATGCGTTTTGTCGAATTAAAAGATTTGACTATCGGGAAAGACTTCGGAGTATTCGACAATGCTGAATATGTTGCTGGAATCTGCGCTGAAGGATGTGCGACATATACAAGAAAACAATTGGATGAACTAACGGAATTTGTTAAACGACCTCAGATCGGGGCTAAAGGGTTGGTATATGTCCGTTATGATGAAAACGGAGCATTTAAATCTTCTGTGGATAAATTTTATAGTACAGAAGATCTTCTGAAATGGGCAGAGAGATTTAATGCTAAACCTGGAGACTTGATTTTAATTCTTGCTGGTGATAGAATAAAGACACAGAAGGCTCTTTGTGAATTACGTCTTGAAATGGGCAACCGATTAGGCCTTCGCAACAAAGATAAATTTGCACCGTTATGGGTTATCGATTTCCCGTTATTGGAATGGGACGAGGAAACTCAACGTTATTATGCAATGCATCACCCGTTCACTTCGCCAAAACCTGAAGATATTGCTTTATTGGATACCGATCCCGGGAAAGTAAGGGCCAATGCCTATGACATGGTTTTTAATGGAGTCGAGTTAGGTGGAGGGTCAATCCGGATACATGATAGTGAATTACAGGATAAAATGTTTAAAGTCCTCGGATTTACCGAAGAGAAGGCTCAATATCAATTTGGATTTTTAATAAATGCCTTTAAGTATGGTGCTCCACCTCACGGAGGATTGGCATTTGGTTTGGACCGGTTAGTCTCCTTATTTGCCGGCTTAGATTCTATTCGGGATTGTATAGCTTTCCCTAAGAATAATTCTGGGCGTGATACTATGAGTGGAGCTCCGTCTGTATTGGATGAATCTCAATTAGAGGAATTGCAATTAAAATTAGATATTCACGACAAATAATTGTATATATGAAAGTCAGTGATATAGCAATGTGTATAGAAGAAATAGCTCCCTTGTCTTTGCAAGAGGATTATGATAATGCCGGTTGGCAGGTGGGAGATAAGTATTCTGACGCTACGGGGGCACTATTGTGCATAGATGTCACTGAAGAAGTCGTTGATGAAGCTGTAGCTCTGGGTGTTAATTTAATTATATCGCACCATCCTTTACTTTTCAAAGGCGTAAAGTCGCTTACAGGCAAGAATTATGTGGAAAGAACGGCTATAAAAGCAATACAACATAATATATCTATTTATGCTTCACATACCAATTTGGACAATGCTTGGTCTGGAGTCAATTTTAAAATGGCAGAGAAGCTCGGATTGACTAACCTTTCTATTTTGATGCCTCAAGGTGGAAAGTTACTTAAGCTTGTTACTTATGTTCCGGTCTCTCATGCCGATATTGTACGAAATGCTTTGTTTACTGCAGGATGTGGAAATGTCGGTGATTATGATTTGTGCAGTTACAATAGCAATGGATTCGGCACTTTTCGAGCAGGATTAGATTCACATCCTTATTGTGGATCTATCGGGAATCTACATCAAGAAGAAGAAATTCGGATCGAAACAGTTCTCCCTGAATACTTGAAAGAGATGGCGACTCAGACGCTTTTGAAAGCCCATCCTTATGAAGAACCTGTATTTGATTTTATAAGGATTGAAAATCAATGGACTAAAGCCGGATCTGGAGTTGTAGGAGAACTTTTATGTCCTATGGATGAAATGGATTTTTTACAACGTACAAAGACCGTGTTTCACGCCGGATGTATAAAGTATTCCAATCTTCGAAATCGAAGAATTCGAAGGGTTGCATTGTGTGGAGGTGCTGGCGCTTTTTTGATTCCTCAAGCAATAGTATCAGATGCAGATGTATTTATTACTGGAGAAATTAGATATCATGACTATTTTGGGTATGACGAACATATATTATTGACAGAAGTAGGACATTACGAAACCGAACAATACACAAAAGATATATTTTGTGATATTATTACAAAAAAATTCCCTAACTTTGCAGTTCATTATACAAAGGTAGAAACAAATCCGATAAATTATTTGTAAGCATATGGCTACTGATAAGACAAAAGTTGAAAAAGAATATACAGTGGAAGATCGATTGAAAGCACTGTACGAATTGCAAACAATGCTTTCGGAGATTGATAGAATCAAAACTTTAAGAGGAGAGCTTCCTTTGGAGGTACAAGATCTTGAAGATGAGATTGCAGGTCTCGAAACTCGTGTTCAGAACTTTTATACAGAAATAGGAGAGTTACAATCTGCTATTGCTGCGAAAAAAGTAGAAATACAGAATGCGCAGACCTTAATTGATAAATATACTGCACAACAGAACAATGTAAGAAACAATCGAGAGTTTGATTTTTTAACTAAAGAAATTGAATTCCAGACCTTGGAAATCGAACTTTGCGAAAAACGTATCAAAGAGTTTTCAGCACAGGAAAAAGCAAAAAAGGAAGAAGTAGAAAACTGTCAGGTTACTCTTGAAGAAAGAAAAGCCGATTTACAAGAAAAGAAAGGCGAATTGGATGAAATTGTTGCAGAGACAAGACAAGACGAGGAAAAGTTGCGTGAAAAAGCGAAAAAGCTCGAACAGCATATAGAGCCCCGTTTATTAGCCGCATTTAAGAGAATCCGAAAAAATGCGAGAAATGGATTGGCTGTTGTTTATATTCAACGTGACGCTTGCGGCGGTTGTTTCAATAAGATTCCGCCACAAAGACAACTTGATATTAAACTCCGGAAAAAAATCATCGTTTGTGAATATTGCGGGCGCATTATGATAGATCCGGAATTAGCAGGAGTTAATGAATAAAGTTGATTCGACAAGTATAAGGCCAGACAATTTTTTGAAATTATCTGGCTTTTTAATGCTACGATCTTTTATCCGTAAAACATCTACAACATACACGTAAGGGATGGAAAATGTAAGGTTTTCTGCCTTATCCAACTTGTCCGGTATGTGCTTCTACGGCTATTCTCAGGGCCTTTTCTAGTAATTCGTTCATAACTTATTCCATTGTAATTAGTAAAAAATTTAAGCTTATAATCATTCCTTTTGATTCGATAGACAGCAAAAGTTGTGTTACAAGAATCCTGGAATTGGGAAGTTTTGACATAAAGGACCACGATAGCATATTGAGTGGCGGCTTTTTTGATTATAAGAAGATATGAGTTTATAATGCCATAGTTAATCAGTCATTTGTTATGAAATGGATAAAATATACAGGGTTTAATAAAAGTTTTCTTACCATGCAGTCAGGAATGGCCAAATACCCTCTTGCGGACATGTGTTCTATTATGAATATAATATGGCAGAACTTTGCCACCGATAGCTATTAGAATAGGTTAAGTCACATATACTGATTCGAAAGATGCCATTGACATTTCTTTGCCTCACCGGAAATTTACAATGAAAAATAATATTGCGATGAAGCATACGAAGACAGCTTAAAAAGATAACCATTATGATACAATACGTTCAAAATGAACAGCATTATGTTTTGCTGATGGATGAAATAAGCAAAGTGAGGCACACTTTTTGGATAGGTACTGCCGACTTGAAGGACCTGTATGTCAAGCAAGGACGGTCTGCCATACCTTTCCTCGCCTTGCTGGAGAAGAAAATCAGGCAAGGTGTTTCCATTAGGTTGCTCCATGCCAAAGAGCCGGGAAAGAACTTTCGGAACGACTTTGATAAATATCCTTTGTTGTGGGAGAGGCAGGAACGCGCCTTGTGCCCACGCATCCACTTCAAACTAATGCTGTTCGACTTAGAGCGTGCTTACATCGGCTCGGCCAACCTGACAGGAGCGGCATTCGGCATGAAGAGCAAAAACAACCGGAATTTTGAGGCCGGGATATTTACCGATGAAAGGGAACTGGTTGAGGCTGCTATCACCCAGTTTGACGAGGTATGGATGGGCAAACCATGCAAGACCTGCGGACGAAAAGAAGTCTGTAAGGATAGAATCATCCAAATTTAAGAAGCTGAATGAAAAAAAGAAAATAAAAGAAGGCAGAGTGCAATAAAAATTTGTAGAACAATAAACCTTAATTAAACCGATACGGAATGATTATGGAAAAGGTAAATAGGATAAAGCGTAAGGTACTTTAAAGAGTTATAGGGACGTAAGTCACCCTTTTAAGAGAATAATCTGAAGTAGAGGCAACATTGGTTCTCTATCGTTATCAGCTGGAATAGCCTTGCCTTTTTTATATAGATATGCTCGTCCTCTTCAACATTCTGTATCAGAGTTTGTCGCTCTGAAGCTTCCGCTCGAAAAAACTGTTGCTTTCTTTGCTAGCATTCTTTTTATTTCGTCAATTCTCCTCATTTGTATATGATAATATAGAGTCATAATCAGGAATATCTTCTAGAAATAAATAAGACTGGTCTTTATAGTTTACATGACAGCAATAATGCATTTTTCCATTCGATACTATTAAATATTCTACTTTTAATGCGATATTATATCTGACGATTTGATCAAAAACTGCTTGCGTAATAGGAATATGTGGAGCTTTATATTCAATAATTACGAAGGGTGTTCCGTTTTGACGATATATCACGGTATCACATCTGCGTTTTCGGCCGTTTAAATCAAGCGATATTTCATTTCCGATTCTTCCTCCCGGATATCCTTTATATGTGATGAGATAATTCACGAAATGTTGCCGAACCCACTCTTCCGGAGTAAGTGCAATATACCTTTTTCTCAAAATGTCGAAAATAAGATATCTGCCGTTATCCTCTTTTAATTTATACTCAAAAGTTGGCAAATTTAGAGTTATCATAAGAAAGATTATTTGTTCCGAAAATTATTATTCTGTATTTTTACTTCAAAATTACAGAAAAATGAAGACAAAACAAGAGATTGTCCAAAATTGGCTACCACGTTATACGAAGCGCAATGTAGAAGAATTTACTAAGCATATTTTATTGACGAATTTCTCAAAGTATGTTGAAATATTTGCCAACCATTTTAATGTTCCTATCTTAGGAGAGGACGGAAATATGCCCAATGCATCGGCAGAAGGTGTTACAATCATCAATTTCGGAATGGGAAGTGCCAATGCAGCAACAGTTATGGATTTATTGAGTGCCGTAGCTCCAAAAGCTGTTTTATTCCTTGGAAAATGTGGAGGTCTGAAAAAAGTGAATAAATTAGGAGATTTTATTCTTCCGATAGCGGCAATACGAGGAGAAGGTGCATCAAATGATTATTTTCCCCCGGAAGTCCCGGCTTTGCCGGCTTTCAGTCTGCAACGGGCTGTATCTACGACTGTTCGAAATCATGGTAAAGATTACTGGACAGGGACGGTATATACGACAAACAGAAGAGTTTGGGAATATGATGATTCATTTAAAGAATATCTGAGAAAAACCCGCAGTATGGCTATCGATATGGAAACAGCAACTTTATTTACAGTAGGGTTCGCAAATCAAATTCCGACAGGAGCTCTCTTGTTAGTAACAGATCAGCCGATGATCTCCACAGGTGTAAAAACTGAAGAAAGTGATAAACAGGTAACACAAAACTTTGTAGATGAACATGTAATGATCGGATTTGAATCATTAAAGATGCTTATCGATAAACGCACGACAGTAAAGCACCTCCGATTCGAGGAAGAGTAAAAACTTTTTAGGCTATGGCAAAAAAAGAGCAAAATATACATTTGCAGATAATATCGGATATAAAGAAAAAGAACTTCAAACCTGTCTATTTCTTAATGGGAGACGAGCCATATTATATCGATCTTATTACAGACAGTATTATAGACAATGCTTTAGATGACGCAGATAGAGATTTTAACCAGACGATAGTTTATGGGGCTGATGTAGAGGCTTCGACTGTAATCAATGCTGCAAAACGTTATCCGATGATGGCTCCCAGACAATTGGTCGTTGTAAAAGAAGCTCAAATGCTGAAAGGATTGGATGATTTACAGTTTTATTTGCAGAAGCCGTTGACAAGTACGATTTTGGTTTTTAATTATAAAAACGGAAGTTTGAAAAATAAGAAACTTCTTGCCGAACTAAATTCAGTAGGTATCGTTTATGAATCGAAAAAGTTATATGATTATCAATTACCACCTTTTATAAATACTTATGTAACAGATAAAGGGTTTACCATTGAACCAAAAGCTGTCGCTATGCTTGGAGATGCTATTGGTAATGACTTAAGCCGATTAACAGGAGAATTAGATAAACTATCAATAGTTCTACAAGGAAATACCCGAATAACAGCAGCATTAATAGAACATAACATTGGGATAAGTAAAGACTTTAATAATTTTGAGTTGCTCAATGCTTTTATTAACAAGAATATATACAAAGTTAATCAGATTATTGCATATTTTGAGAAAAATCCCAAATCCAATCCATTAATCGTGACAATAAGCGTTTTATTTAATTTCTATGCTAATCTAATGATTTTATATTTCGTACAAGACAAATCAGAATCTAATATTATGGCTGAATTGAAGTTGCGGAATGTTTTTCAGGCAAGAGACTATTTAACCGCGATGAAGAATTATAATGCATATAAATGTATGGATATAATATCTTATATACGAGAATACGATGCCCGTTCTAAGGGAGTAGAGAATGCATCTGGAACATCTGAAGCTTCTTTACTTAAAGAACTTGCTTATAAGATTCTTCATTAAATATAAAGTTTTACTTTTCTTTTTCTTTAGCTTTGATTACTGGCATATAAGTAATCAAAGTTTTTTTTATCGTAATTATCTATTACAATTTCTATTCACAAATGTATTTCTTGTATAAATGTATTTAGATATTATAGTATTTGTATATATATTATTGTAATTATATATATAAATACACAATGATATATTGATATATATGATCTAAGTGTTACATTTGTATATCAATATGCAACAAGATTTAATCAGTAAAAAATTTATATATTTAAAGTGTTGATAATCAAATAATAGTATGTTATGATATGAAGTATTGATTTAGATGTGGGTGACTTCTTTCTTTAATGCTTTTTGTAAGCATTTAAATCGCAATTTTATTAAACATTATTATATTAATAATCAAGTATATAATTTATATTATTAAAGTGATTCTTTATATGTTTTTTTTCATTTGTATAATTAGTTGCAAAAAAGGATATACAATTATATACTAATCGGTTTATAAACGTGATTTGCAAAAGTGACTATTAATAATTACATTTGTAAAATATAAGAGTTTAGGTTTGTAAATTATTTAATAATAGCATTATTGATGAATACTCGCATAAAACAAATTATTGAACATGAAGGATTGACTGACGCTGAGTTTGCTGACCGTACAGGAATAAAACGTGCCACATTGTCTCATTGTTTAAGTGGTCGCAATGATGTAAGTAAAGATATTATATTGAAAATACATAATGCATATCCTCAAGTATCGGTAAACTGGCTAATGTTTGGAGAAGGAGAACCTTATATAAAAGAAAAACTTAAAACTTCGGCATCTTTATTTGACGAAATTTGGACAAAAACAGAAAATTATACCGAAGATAATGAATATGTAAAGGATTTTCGGTCAAATGAATTGAATAATATATCTGATAGTATTGATAATGAATTGGATAAAGAGAAAAAGTTGACTTCAGATGTAGAACTTCAAAAAGTTCAAGATAGCAGGAAAGTTGTAAAAATTATGGTTTTTTATTCGGATAATACATTTGAAACATTTTCTTCTGATTTTTTCAAATAAGTAATAATTTTACTATCTCAAGTAACTGTTATATCTTTGCATAAACAATGAAAAACAACTATCGGATGAAAAAATATATTTTGGATCTGAAAGTAACTGAGAATTTGAGATTACACACAAATTATGTTTTGTTAAAATTCACGACAACTGACGGATCTCTTCTTCCACCAATGTTTCCTGGACAGTTTGTCGAAGTTCGGGTTGACGGATCTCCTACTACATTTTTGAGACGTCCCATATCAATAAATTACATTGATATGGATACTAACGAACTTTGGTTATTAATTCAATTGGTTGGGGACGGAACAAGAAAATTATCGACCGTTTCTCCCGGACAAATAATCAATATGGTTTTACCATTAGGGAATACTTTTACTATCCCTGAAGATAAGGCTTCACGATTAATACTTATAGGAGGTGGAGTCGGAACAGCTCCAATGCTTTATTTAGGGTATGTGCTGAAACAACAAGGATATAATCCTTCTTTTCTATTGGGAGCTCGCTCTGCTATAGATGTTTTACAATTAAAAGAGTTCGAGACATTGGGTGATGTTTTTATAACGACAGAAGACGGGACTTTAGGAGAAAGAGGATATGTAACGCAGCATTCTGTCTTGATAAAAAATGAATTTGATAAAATATATACATGTGGACCAAAGCCCATGATGATGGCAATTGCAAAATATGCAAAAACACATAATATAGATTGTGAGGTATCTTTAGAGAACAATATGGCATGCGGAATAGGTGCATGTTTATGTTGTGTAGAAAACACGACAGAAGGTCATATATGCGTGTGTAAAGAAGGTCCTATATTTAATATAAATAAACTCTTATGGCAGATTTAAATGTAAAAATAGGCTCACTGACGTTGAAAAATCCTGTCATGACTGCCTCTGGTACTTTCGGCTACGGTTTAGAATTTGCTGATTTCATAGACCTGTCTCGCCTAGGTGCTATAATAGTAAAAGGAACGACTTTACACCATAGAGAAGGAAATCCGTATCCCAGAATGGCCGAAACTTCTTCGGGTATGCTAAATGCTGTCGGTTTGCAAAATAAAGGTGTCGAATATTTCATTCAGAAAATTTATCCTGAAATAAAAAATATCGATACAAATATGATCGTAAATGTTTCTGGTTCTACAATTGACGATTATGTAGCGACATCTGCCAAGATAGCGATGTTAGAAAAGATACCGGCTATAGAATTGAATATTTCTTGTCCGAATGTTAAAGAAGGGGGTATGGCGTTCGGAACTTCGTGTAAAAGCGCTGGAAATGTAGTGAAAGCAGTCCGGCAGGTCTATCCGGGAACTTTGATTGTCAAGTTGTCTCCCAATGTAACTGATATTGCGGAGATTGCTAGAGCCGTTGAAGCTGAAGGTGCTGATAGCGTGTCTCTCATCAATACATTGTTAGGAATGGCAATTGATGCAGAACGACGTAAGCCTATTTTATCGACTGTTACTGGAGGATTATCCGGGGCTTGTGTGAAGCCTATTGCTTTGCGAATGGTATGGCAAGTAGCAAAAGCTGTCAAAGTTCCGATAATCGGATTGGGTGGTATTATGAATGCGACAGATGCTGTTGAATTTTTATTAGCTGGCGCAACTGCCGTACAGATCGGAACTGCAAATTTCATTGATCCGCAAATTACAATTAAAGTTATCGATGGTATTAATGACTATCTTAAACGGCACAATTATAATTCTGTACAGGAAATTATAGGGCTTGTATAAAACTTTCTATGTGTATCAAATTTCAATTTTTGAAAATATGAACTTATAATTTGAAATTTGAGTATCCTAAAAGACTAAAGAAAGGGACATATCATTACTCAATACAGAGTTTGATACGTCCCTTTTAAGTGTTATAGTTACAATCTGTAACTTTTTGGAGTGGACATTTTAGTTTTGATATACCCCCATTTTTTATCTTTCCAAAAATAAAATGTGCTGAATTTTATCCGAATCTGCTTATCTTACGCAATTTTGCTTCATCTATGATCTTTATTTTCCGTCCATCCACTATAATGATTTTTTCATTGGAAAAACAAGACAAAGTTCTTATTGCATTAGAGGTCGTCATATTGGATAAATTTGCTAAGTCTTCTCTTGCCATGTAAATACTAAGCGTTGCTCCGTCCTCTTCAAGTCCGTAGTTATCTTTCAACATGAGTAAAGATTCCGCCAATCTTCCCCGAATATGCTTTTGTGTCAAATTTACGGTTCTCGTATCTGATATGCCTAAATCCATTGCCAATTCCTTTATGAAGAAATAAGCTAATTGATTATTTTTTCTAATCTGAGTTTCAATGATATTCATCGGTAAAAAACCGATTGTTGCTGTTTCGAATGCTGATGCGGCAGTAACATAATTTTCTCCGGCAAAATAAGCTCTATATCCAAAATACTGAACAGGACGTATTAAACGAATTATCTGGCTTCTGCCTCCGACACCTTCCTTGAATATTTTCACTTTTCCTTTAATGAGACACATCAACTGAGTGGCTTTTTCACCCTCACTATAAATCATCTCGTTTTTTTTAAATGTCTGAATATGAAAGTTATCGGTTATAATACGTTTTTCATCCGGATTAAGCAATGCCCACATATCGGCCATATCTTCACGGATAATCGACTCTATTGTGCTTTTTTTGACCATATTTGCTGAATAACACTGTTGTATAGCACAAATGTAAATAAAAAAAATAAAAAGGTGTCTTTAAATCTGAAAAAAATGGCAAAAAAATAGTTTGTTTTGACAATTTTGGTGCGAGTAAAATTTCAAAAGAAAAAAAAGGAAAAAATTACATTTTCTGTATATCTGTAATCTTTTCCTCTATTTTGTAGAAATATTATAATTCATTTTCTGTTAGATATTTTTCAGCATCAATTGCAGCCTTACAACCAGATGCTGCAGCTGTAACAGCTTGTCTGTAACGAGGATCAGCCACATCTCCGGCCGCAAATACTCCCGGAATATTCGTTGCAGTTGTATTTTCTATAGTTTTTATGTACCCGTTTTCATCCACGTGAAGAGCAGGAAGAAATATATCGGTATTAGGTTTGTGCCCTATTGCTAAGAAAAATCCGTCTATAGCAATATCTATATATTCTTCTCTGTCTGTACCTTTTGCTTTGACAAGATGCGCTCCTTCCAAATTATTTTCACCGAATAATCCGATTGTTTGAGTCTCGAAAAGGACATCTATATTGGGAGTGTCCATTACCCGTTTTTGCATAATCTTAGATGCTCTCAGATAATCTTTCCGGACAATTAAATATACTTTATTGGCCAAATGTGCCAAATATACAGCTTCTTCACATGCGGTATCGCCTCCTCCAACGACAGCGACAACCTTTTTACGGTAAAAAAAACCATCACATGTAGCACAAGCCGATACTCCTAAACCCGCATATTTTGTCTCATCCGGAAGTCCTAAATATTTTGCAGAAGCTCCGGTTGCAATGATAATGGTATCAGCTTCTATTTTATTTGAACCATCTATCGTCAACTGATATGGAGTTTTGTTGAAATCAACGGCTGTAACTGTTCCGTACCTAATATCCGCGCCAAAACGGGATGCTTGTTTTTTCAAATCTTCCATCATCTCCGTTCCTGAGATACCTTCGGGATATCCCGGAAAATTTTCTATATCAGTTGTGGTTGTCAATTGTCCTCCGGGTTGTATCCCTTCATAAAGTACCGGGGCAAGATTTGCCCTTCCGGCATAAACGGCAGCCGTATATCCGGCCGGGCCAGATCCAATAATGAGGCAACGTACTCTTTCGTTTGTTTCCATATTTAACTATTTGATTGATTTGATCTTTATCTCAAGTCTATCAGCTCGGCTTGGGGATATTTTTTCTTATCAAAAACAAAGAGCGAGTTTTGATAGTTCATTCCTGTCTGATACTTAGACAAAATAACAGATGTAATTGTTTTATTCTTATTATAAATTATTATTTCGGTAGGGTAAAACTTATCAGCTTGAATTGATAAACTTATTTTTTTTATATCAGATTCTGTCCCGATAGGAGATAGCTCGACAATATCATTTCCCGATTGTTTACCTTTATAACTATACTTAAATTCCTTTTTATAATTCGACAATATCTGATAAGGATTTATACTTTGTAATTCTGATTCATCTGGATTGCTAAGGTTCACTTCTTGTGTCGACTTTACATATGACCACTGATTTTTACCATCGAACCAAGTTATTATTTCCGGAGTAATGATTTGAAATTTATTATTCATAAGTTTCATTTCTCCGCTCGTTTTATCTATTGTTCTTTGATTCTGGTCTTTATTTTCAACATGAAAGTTTACCGATATCCCTTTAGAACTCTTGTATTGAGCTACAACTTTATCCAATAATATACCGGCTTTATTTTGAGCAAAAGAGATATTGTAGATTGGTAAACAAATAAAAAGAAGAAGTAATCTTTTCATATTATCTTTATTTATTTTAAAGATTCAAATATTTGTTCTAAGTGAATATCGTCTATAACCAGAACTTGCCGGGCCTTACTACCCTCAAACGGCCCAACGATTCCCGCAGCCTCCAATTGGTCCATAATACGTCCTGCACGATTATATCCGATAGAGAATTTTCTTTGAATTAGCGATGTTGACCCTTGTTGATTAGCCACAATAAGTCGGGCAGCTTCTTCAAACATAGGATCTCGGTCTTTCAAATTGACATCTGTTAATCCGGATTCTCCATTTTCCCCCACATATTCAGGTAACAAATAAGCTGTGGGATATGATTCTTGATCTCCTATATATTCACAAATTTTTTCTACTTCCGGAGTATCGACAAATGCAGATTGTACACGAATCAGATCACTGCCTTGTGAAAACAATAAGTCTCCACGCCCGATTAACTGGTTTGCCCCGGGACAATCGAGAATCGTTCTCGAATCGATCATAGAAGAAACTTTAAATGCTATACGAGCCGGGAAATTTGCTTTAATCACTCCCGTAATAATATTAGTTGAAGGGCGCTGAGTCGCAATAATCATGTGAATACCGACGGCTCGTGCCAATTGTGCTATACGGGCGATCGGGAGTTCAACCTCTTTTCCCGCTGTCATTATCAAATCCCCAAACTCATCAACAATTACTACAATATAAGGCATATACCGATGTCCGTTATTGGGGTTTAATCTCCGTGCTATAAATTTAGAGTTATACTCTTTTATGTTACGGGTATGGGCCTTTTTCAATAGATCGTATCGGTCATCCATTTCTTTTGTAATAGAATTCAATGTTTGAACGACCTTTGTCACATCCGTGATAATAGCCTCGTCACCATCTGGTAATTTTGCCAGAAAATGTCTTTCTATGTTTGCATAGATATTGAATTCTACTTTTTTAGGGTCTATCAATACAAACTTTAGTTGTGCAGGATGTTTTTTGTATAGCAAGGATGTAATAATAGCATTTAACCCCACAGATTTACCCTGTCCCGTAGCACCAGCAACAAGAATATGAGGCATTTTGGCAAGATCTACCATAAAAATCTCATTGGTAATGGTCTTTCCTAAAGCTACAGGAAGATCAAATCTACATTCTTGAAATTTTTTAGAGGCAATAACAGAATACATCGAAACTATTTGAGGATCCTTATTGGGCACTTCAATACCAATAGTTCCTTTTCCCGGAATAGGAGCGATAATTCGAATACCTAAAGCTGCCAGGCTTAAAGCTATATCATCTTCCAAATTTCGTATTTTTGAAATCCGGACACCTGGCTCTGGAACAATTTCATAAAGTGTAATAGTCGGACCGACTGTCGCTTTAATCGAACTAATGCGAATTCCATAATTTTCAAGGGTCTCGATAATTCGGTTTTTATTCGCGTTTTGTTCATCCATATCGATCTGACGATCACTTCCTTCATACTTATTTAAAAGATCGAAAGATGGGGCTTTATAACGTGAAAGGTCTAAAGTAGGGTCGTATTCTCCTAATTCTTCACTGTTCGATGTTTCTTCCTCCTCTTGAATATTTTCCTCTATTACAAACTCCGGTTCTCCCGATCTATCTTCCTGGATTGTATCTTCTTTAACTAATGTCTCTTCTTGTTTTGGAACAATCTCAAAAAAGTTTTCTTCATGATGATCTGTTTTGTCGGTACAACCCTCAGATTCGGCCATATCAGTTTCATCTTCAATATCAGAGTTTAATACTTCAGAAATTGGAATCGGTTTATTTACTAAATCTTTATTCTCAAGAGATGTTTGATAGATTTTATTATCCTCTGATTCTGAAACTTCAATATTCTTTTTTCGTTTAATATCTAACAAAAATATTTTACGTAAAAATGGTACGGTTTTGGCACTTATTGCGACCAAAAATATCAATATACCTGTAAGAATGAATAATAAAGTTCCTGTCCATCCGATATTTGCCTGTAATAACAGTGTCATGTAATAACCATGATAGCCCCCTAAAAAAAGATATGAGTCTTTATAGTTATCAATAAAAAAGAACCCGCAAATCAAAGAGCCTAAGATAATAAGAGAACAAGTATAAACTAATGATTTTGTAATTGAAAAATCTTTCACTTTCATCAGCTTTAAGCCGACTTTAGCAATAAAAAAAGAAATAAAGAATGCGGATATTCCGACCCATCGGTTAATAAGCAAGTCTGATAAATATGCACCAAAAGCTCCTGTCCAATTACGTATCTCATTCTTTATACTGCTCAATTCGTTTAATGGTAAATTCTCTAATTTACTTTGATCGGCATTTCCGGTATAGAAAAATGAAAGAAAGGCAATAAACAGATATACCCCGAACATTACACAGAGAATACCTATCACAAAATGAGTCCTTTCACTTTTTAGGAAGACCGATATTTTTTTTGAAATAGAATCTTCCTTGTTAGAAGATACTTTTTCTGTTTTTTTCTTAATCATGCTTTTTATCAACGTGTATTTATCTCAGACAAAAATACGAAAAAGTTTTAATTATATTTCCTCGTTAGCGTTTATGATTTTTTCCAAAAATACGGACTGAAAAGAATCAATACCGTAAATAATTCTAATCGTCCGATCAACATATCAAAAGACAGTACCCATTTCCCAAACGTAGGGATGATTTCAAAAGAAAAGTCTGAACTCATTCGTCCGAATCCAGGACCGACATTACTAAGACAAGAAAGTGTACATCCAAAAGATTCTTCAAATGTCAGTCCTAAAGACGATAATATAAGGGCGCTTATTGCCATAATCAGCACATACACGAAAAGAAATGCCAATATTTTAGACACAAGATCATAAGATATAACTCGCCGGTTGATTCGAACAGGAACAACTGCGTTAGGATGGAGGTGTCGATAAAATTCATTTGCCGTATTTTTCAGCACAACGACCATTCGTATAGTTTTAGCTCCCCCACTTGTAGATCCAGCACAAGCTCCAAAAAACATAATACAAAATATAACGACATTAAAAAACGGTCCCCACTTAGCAAAATCGGCTGTAGCAAATCCCGTAGTCGTAATACATGTCGATACCTGAAAAAGTGCTGTACGAATTGTTTTTTCGGCGTTCCCGTATATTTGTCCGCTAATAAATAATCCTGCAGCAATAGCAGCTGTGGCTAATAAAACAACAAATAAAAACCATTTGGTTTCTTCATCTTGCAATAACTTTTTATAATCACCCAGAGCAGCGTGATAAACTAACGAAAAATTTATTCCTGAGATCAACATGAATATGATAATGACATATTCGATATATGCAGAATCCCAATAGGCGATACTATTCTGTTTTGTCGAATATCCACCGGTTGCAGTAGTTGTCAAGGCATGACATACCGCATCAAAGAAATTCATTGGCCCTAATACCAGCAAAACGATCAATAAAACCGTAATACTTAAATATACTATCCACAAACGTTTTGCCGTTTCGCTGATTCTCGGTCTAAGTTTATCATGAGTTATACCCGGAACTTCTGCATTAAATAGTTGAATTCCTCCTCCAGAATTTAACATAGGAAGAACAGCTAATGTAAATAATATAATACCCATACCTCCGAGCCATTGCATTAAGCTTCTCCAAAACAAAATCCCATGCGGTAAACTTTCTATATCATCCAGTATCGTGGCACCGGTAGTCGTACATCCGGACATAGTTTCAAAAAAAGCATCCGTAATATTATCAATATCTCCATGAATAAGAAACGGTAACATTCCAAATAAAGAAAAGAAAACCCAAGAAGTAGAAACAATTAAGAACCCCTCTCTTTTACCCATTTGCTTGCTATGTCTTTTAAAAATAAATGTAGAGCATAGTCCGACAACCGCCGTGATGCCGATAGTCAGTAAGAATGCATATATATCACTTTCATTATAATATATTGCAACGCTTAACGGCAATAGCATAAAAAGTGCTTCAAAACATAATAGTATGCCTATTACTCGTGCTACTATTCGAAAATTTATTTCTGACATATTAAAACTATTAATTGAAAAGCTTTTCTATTTTACGGATAGCTGTATCCAGGCAAAATACGACAACATGATCATTTGCCTGAATTTGCGTATTCCCATTCACAATAATACCCTTTCCATCCCTGATTAATCCTCCCAATGTGAGATCTTTAGGTAACGTAAGGTCTTTGACTGGTGCTTTTGTTATTTTTGACCCTTCTTTTGCAACTAATTCGGCGACTTCGGCATCAGCTAAAGCCAAACATTTCACATTCGAGGAATCCGAATCAAGTAATAGCTGAAAAATCCTACTGGCAGCAATCAATTTTTTATTTATAATCGAACCGATATTTAATCCTTCTGCGGTAGAAATAAACGGAATGTTTTCTACTTCTGCTATGGTTTTTGCTACGCCCAGTCTTTTAGCTGTTAAACAAGCCAAAATATTTGTTTCGGAGCTGTCTGTAAGAGCAATAAAAGCATCGGTATCTCTTATGCCTTCTTCTTTCAACAAATCGATGTCCCTTGCATCTCCATGAATAATAACGGTATCATGCATTTTTTCTACTAACTTGAAACTTTTTTCCCGGTCACATTCAATTAGTTTCATTTTTATATATTCTGGAGCAATATGGATAAGCCGTATTGCTATACGGCTGCCCCCCATAATCATTACTTTTCGTACATCTACTTCAGTTTTTCCTGTCAGTTCACGAATATCTTGAATATGATCTGGAGTTGTAGTAAAATAAACAATGTCATTAAGTTGCAACTCATCATTACCTCGTGGAATAATAGTTTCTTCATTCCTTTTTATGGCAGCGATATGGTAGTAATTGTTCTGTCGGGTAAGATCACATAATTTGTGATTGAGTATTTGTGCTTTTTCCCGTAATTTAACACCTATCAAAATAAGTTCCCCTTTGCATAATTCAAACCAATTTCTTACCCAAGTTCTTTTCAATGCCGTAACAATTTCCTCTGCTGCCAACATTTCGGGATATATGAGTTCGTCGACTCCTAACTCCCGAAAAAAAGCTCTGTTTTCAGGTAACAGGTATTCGTAATTATCAATACGGGCAACCGTTTTTTTTGCTCCTAATTTAGTTGCCAATGTGCATGCCGTGATATTTCGAGATTCGAATGGCATAACGGCAATGAATAAATCTGCTTTATTGACTCCGGCTTTTTTTAAAACCTTGAATGAAGTCGGAGACCCGGCAACAGTCATCAAATTATAATTAGAATCGATCCATTGTAGCTTTTCTATATCTGCATCAATCAAAATAATATCTTGTTCTTCTTTAGAAAGCAACTTTGCTAAATGAGTACCGACTTCACCTGCACCCGCAATTATTATTTTCATAGAGAATATTAAGTCTTTATATTTTATTAATAAAAAGTATATTTTAATTTTACGATTCTCTGTTTCTTACCATACTGAAGTCAAAAGAGAAACGATGTTATCTTCATCCATACCGCACAATTTATAAAGTTCAGGAATACTACCATGCTCAATAAACTGATCGGGAATACCTATTCGTTTTATTCTGGGAACGTATCCGTTATCAGCCATAAACTCTATAACTGCCATGCCCAGCCCGCCTTTTATACTTCCATCTTCTACTGTAACGATCCGTGAATATTTTTTCCCGATCTCATGCAATAATTCTTCATCTATCGGTTTTAAAAATATCATGTCGTAATGGGCTACAGAAACTCCTTGTTGTTTTGCCCTTGCTATAGCTTTCTGTGCCGATACTCCTATAGGACCTATACTGATAAGGGCAATATCCTCTCCATCAGAAATTTTTCGTCCTTTTCCTATCTCCAGTATCACTGGTGTACAGTGCCAATTTACGAGAGATCCCCGCCCTCGAGGGTAACGGATAGCAAAAGCTCCTGTTTCTTTAGCCTGAGCCGTGTACATTAAATGTCTGAGGTAATGCTCATTCATAGGAGATGCAATAGTCATATTAGGAATACACCTTAAATAGGATAAGTCAAAAGCTCCATGATGTGTCACACCGTCTTCTCCTACAAGCCCGGCTCTATCAAGACAAAAAATTACGTGAAGATTTTGAATTGCAACATCATGTATTATTTCATCAAAAGCACGTTGCATAAAAGTAGAATAGATGTTACAAAAAGGAATCAAACCTTCTTTAGCCAAACCTCCGGAAAAAGTAACTGCATGTTCTTCAGCTATACCCACATCAAAAGTGCGGTCAGGAAATTCTGACATCATATAAGTCATAGAACACCCTGTGGGCATAGCAGGAGTAATACCGACAATTTTTTTATTTTCTTTTGCTAATTCTACCAATGTACGTCCGAAGACTTCTTGAAAAAGAGGAGGCAGATTATTATCTTTAACAATAAGTCTTTCACCCGTTATTTTATTAAATTTGCCTGGAGCGTGCCATACCGTTGCAGCTTTTTCTGCAGGAGCATATCCTTTTCCTTTAATAGTTTTCAGATGCAATAGTTTAGGCCCTGACATTTCTTTTATATCATTCAATATACGAATGATATAATTTACATCATGTCCATCGATCGGTCCGAAATAACGGATATTCAGCCCTTCAAAAATATTTTGGTGTTTACTGATCAAAGCCTTGATACTGTTATTAAAACGTAAAATCGCGCCCCGATGTTCTGCCGAAATAAGTTTAAGTTTCACTAATGTGCGATATATATCATACCGTAGTTTATTATAACTTGGAGAAGTTGTTATATTTACCAAATATTGATTTAATGCACCGACGTTATGATCTATCGCCATATCATTATCGTTCAATATAATCAATAAATTATTCGGATTAATAGATGCGTTATTCAATCCTTCGAAAGCTAATCCTCCAGATATTGCTGCATCTCCGATAACTGCGATGACTTTTCTATCGTTTTCACCTTTTAGATTAGCCGCGACAGACATTCCCAAAGCTGCAGATATTGAATTGGACGCGTGTCCAGCCGTAAAAGTATCATATTTGCTTTCAAAAGGAGAGGGGAATCCGCTTAATCCCTTAAATTTTCTGTTGGTAAAAAATTTGTCTCTACGTTCAGTAAGAATTTTATGACTATAGGCCTGATGACCAACATCCCATACAATTCGATCATAGGGAGTCTTAAACACATAATGTAATGCAACAGTCAGTTCTACAGTACCTAAACTCGAAGCAAAATGTCCCGGGTTACAAGATAGTTCGTCTATAAGAAATTGTCTTAATTCTGTACAAATCTGCGGTAGTTGCTCGGGAGAAAGTTTCCGTAAATCATCCGGATTATATATTGTTGAGAGTAATTGCTCTTTTATGATCGCCATATTTAAATAAACTTTTGCAGTTGCAAATGTAGCTTTTTATTAGATGAAACGATAATATTTCTCAGGGATTCTTAAGGTCTGCTTTTGCAATTATTTCCGATTGCGTTTATATATAGGAACAAAAATAATAATCCCTGAAGCGATGATAACTAAAAAAACTCGTAAATTGATTTCTCCATATCCCTTGATTAATAAATAACAAAGGTATATCCATAATAAAATAATACAAGCTATTCTAAATGGTGTGAACTTACGCATAAATCAAATTTTATTTCTCTTGTTTATACAAACATACGGAAAGTTTTTATTTTGGCAAAAAGTATTCATGTGTGAAAAATCTTGTAATATTTTGAGCACTTTCTCATGTTTTCGTCAAATAAATACTATTTTTGTGAAATATGACCGACAATTTGTTGGTCTTTATTCTACAGATAGAACATATTATCTCTAAATCACACATGTTTATAGCTTATTTTAAAGTGCGTATAGTGAAAAGTATAGAAAAATGGTAGTGGCATATTTACGAGTTAGTACCGGAAAACAACATCTGAAAAATCAATGCGAAGAAATTAAGAAATACGCCATAAAAAAGAATTTGTCGGTAGACAAATGGTATACAGAGGTCGCTAGTGGGAAAAAAAAAGGCAGTGATCGAAAATTAGGGGTCTTATTAAGACGGTTAACCAAAGGTGACATCCTGATTGTCACGGAGTTATCACGGCTTAGCCGGACTCTGCTGGAGATCATGTCTATCTTAAATCAATGTATTCGCAAAGAAGTTGTTGTTTATAGTGTAAAAGATGGTTATGCTTTTGATAATAATATCAATAGCAAAGTGTTGGGTTTTGCATTTGGTCTTGTTGCAGAAATAGAGCATAATTTGATTTCTGCTCGAACGAGAGAGGCTTTAGCGTTACGGAAATCAGAAGGTGTTGTGTTAGGACGCAGACAAGGATGTTCTCCCAAGATGAAATTATTGAAACATAAAAGGGATGAAATTGTCGATCTGAGAGCTCAAGGGATATCTGTCAGAAAAATAGCTGAAAAATATGGAGTATCCAGATCTACGTTATATGTTTTTGTGAAAGACGAAGGCATTTATTAATTCCCTAATAAATCGGTTGTCATCTGGTTTTATTCCAGATCGACAACCGTTATTCCTGCACCGCCGAATTGTACATGTTCGTCTTGGAAATGTTTCACCCCCGGAACAGTTTTAAGATATTGACGTACAAGTTGACGTAATATTCCTGTACCTGTACCATGCAAAATTCTGACCTTGGAGCACCCGACAAGAATAGCATCATCGATAAAATAGGTAACCGCTTGTATCGCCTCATCGCCACGTAATCCTCGAATGTCTATATCTTGTTTAAAATTTAATTTTTTCTCCCGCATATCATCTGCGGTCTGTTCACTGACAAATGTCGCTTTTATATTTTTCTCCCTCTTTATCTGATTTTTACTTATTTTTTCGAGTTGATCGATTTTAACAGTCGATTTCAACATTCCGAATGCGATCACTACATTTTTTCCTTGAATCTCCATTACCTCACCAATAGAAGCTTGACCTTTTACTTTGACCGCATCTCCGACTGCTATCACATTGGAATCGAATGCAATATTCTCACTATTAGTAAATATTTTATTTCTTTTATGCTTTTCTCTTTCTTTTATTTTCTGTATTTTCCGACTGATTTTATCATCTATTATCGCCTCTGTCGTTATAGATTCTTTGAATTTTTCCAGATCTTTCCGAATCTTTTTTGTTTTTTCCTTTTCAGCCTGAACTTCTTTGATAGAACGTATTGTGTTTTCAATACGTGCATTTGCTTCGGATAAAATATTCTCTGCATTTTTTCTTGCCTCGGCTAATATCTCTTTTCTTTGCTTTTCTATAGCCTTTATATCATTCTCATAATGAGATGTAATTTCTTCTAAGCGCTTCTCTTGTAACCGAACGTTTTGTCTTTTATTTTCCCAGTACCGTTTATCTCGAACTATATCTTGCAAATACTTGTCCATATTAATATAATCAGAACCGACTTTAGAGGATGCATCAGCAATTACATCTTCCGGCAACCCGATTTTCCGAGCAATTTCTACAGCAAAAGAACTTCCGGGATTTCCTATTGACAACTTAAATAGCGGTTGCATTAAATGCCGATCATAAAGCATAGCTCCATTTATTATACCTGGAGTATCTTCAGCAAAATGCTTCAAGTTCTGATAATGAGTCGTAATAACACCGAATGAATTTTTCTTATTGAATCGATCTAATAAGGCTTCTGCTATTGCTCCGCCGATTTGAGGTTCTGTACCGCCCCCAAATTCATCAATCAACAATATTGTACGGTCATCACAATTTCGGACAAAAAATTTCATATTTGTCAAATGAGAACTATAAGTACTTAAATCATTCTCTATCGACTGTTCATCTCCAATATCAATAAATATACTATCAAAGATTCCTGTTCGTGAATTTTCATAAACCGGAATCAGAAGTCCACATTGTAACATATACTGCAGTAATCCCACAGTTTTTAAACAGACTGACTTTCCTCCAGCATTAGGACCTGAGATCAAGAGAATTTTGTTTTTATGATCTAAAGTTATATCTAATGGAACGACTTGTTTTTGTTGCTTTTGAAATGACAAAAATAATAAAGGATGTATAGCATGATACCAATCTATCTGCTGACAATCTTCAAATGTAGGCAATAATCCGTTGATTTGAATTGAAAATAATGCCTTCGCCCGAATAAAATCAATATCAGCAAGAAATTCGTAAGAATGGAATATCTCTTCAGTGTAAGGACGTAATTCATTGGCAAAGGAAGTTAAAATGCGAATAATTTCTCTCCGTTCATCACTTTCAAGTTCACGAATGCGATTATTTGCCTCAACCACTTCTGCTGGCTCTATAAATACTGTCTTTCCGCTTGCTGATTCATCATGGACAATACCCTTAATCTTTCTTTTATAGGCAGGAATAACAGGAATAACCAGTCGTCCGTCCCTCATTGTTGGTGTTACATCTTTATCAACTACACCTTCGCTTTGAGCGATCCTCAAAATAGAATTAAGACTTTTAGATATTCCGGATAAAGTTGCCGTTATCTCACGACGAATACGTTGTAGGTCAGGGGAAGCATTATCTTTTATATGTCCGAATTTATCCAATATCTGATCGGTTTTTATGATAATTTGCGGGAAAACCGTTACATCTCCCGCCAATTTCTGAAGATATGGATAAGGTGTATTTTCTTCAGTCTCTTTGTTCAGAAAGAAATAAACAATCCCCTTTATAGTCTCAAGTGATCGACGTAAATCAAATAACTCAGATTCATCCAAAAAAGTTCCTTCCACCCGTATTCTTTTAAGTGCCGGACGTACATCAAAAAAATAATTTGCAGGAAATTCGTCTTCTTCTTGGAGAATATGAACAAACTCTTCAGTTTCGTGAAGTTTTCTGGCAATAGTATCATAATCACTTATAAATACCATTTTTTTTGCACGATCTATACCGAGCGTACTTAAGCATTTATTTTCTATATGTTGGCGGATCTTGTCGAATCCTATTTTTTGCTCAAAATTATGTGGATATATCACTTGAAAAATTCATTAAAATTAGTAGCCCTGCAAAGATATAAAATATGCTCGGGATTATAAAATGAGTAATTATTGAACAAAAAGCGTGTTGGACTGTATTATAATAAATATGAAATAAAAATCGATAATTATGGAAGTTGTAAATGACGCATTCAGCACAGCACGACAATTATTAAAATCTACAGTTCCTCCCTGCACTGAAACAATGGATAATCCTGAGTACTATGAAGTTCGGTCAATAAATCCGGAACGGTCTGAGGATATATTGTTCGGTTATGTAATCAAACACACAGACAGTATAACTATAGGATTTAACGATAAATTGGAGGAAAATAATATGGAGCGACTTTTTTCAAAATACTTGTTACAAAAAATGAATGAACATAAACGCATTCATATACATGAAATGAATCATCAATTACGTGAAGACTTACAAGAAGCCATCAATCACCTAATGCGTTATTATAATGAAAAAAATTGGAATCTACCGTAATAATGGTTCTGAATCTTTAAGACTAAAAATACAGACTATTTTGATATTTATTTAAGCCCAATATTAAGCTGGGCTTTTTTAATTTTTCAAGGTTTTTATATTTCCGATTTATCTGTTATTTTTGGCACGGATTTTAGAAAAAGAAACTTTGAAAAAGAAAACTATGTATATAGTCAAAAAAACATTAGAAATATCGGCATCTCATCATTTAAATCTGTCTTATGAAAGTAAATGTTCTTCTTTACATGGACATAATTGGATAATTTCGATTTTCTGTCGTGCAGAAACATTGAACCAAGATGGAATGGTTACGGATTTTTCGCTAATCAAAAAACTCATACACGAAAAATTAGACCATAAAAATCTGAATGAAATTTTACCATTTAATCCTACTGCCGAGAATATTGCTCGTTGGGTATGTGATCAAACTCCTTTTTGCTTTCGGGTAGAGGTACAAGAATCTGAAGGAAATATTGCTATTTATGAAAAAGATTAATGAAATATTTTACAGTATTCAAGGAGAAGGATACTATACGGGAGTTCCAGCTATTTTTATTCGTTTTTCCGGATGTAATTTAAATTGTGAATTTTGTGATACGGATCATTCTTTGGGCAAGATCATGTCTGATGAAGAAATTCTCGATATTATACGAAAATTTCCTGCAAAGCATGTTGTTTTAACAGGAGGAGAGCCATCAATGCAATTAGATGACCGTTTCCTATCACTTTTAAAAGCTCAAGGATTTTATTTGCAAATAGAAACAAACGGAACTTTGACCAAAGGATTCGATGCTGTTACACGTTGGTGTGATTGGATCACTTGCAGCCCTAAGAAAGATTGTGTCCGTAAACAAATGGATGAACTAAAAGTTGTTTATTTAAGCCAAGATATGAGCGTTTATAAACAATATTCATGCAAACATAAAATGCTGCAACCTTGTTCTATGCAAAACACAAAAGAAGTTATCGAATTTATCAAAAAAAATCCAGAATGGCGATTGAGCCTACAAACACACAAATATTTACATATTCGATAAAAATATATTTATAGAAAAATCAATAATGGCAGATATTATTACACTTAATTAATTATATTTGCATTTTATAAAAGCCTGTTTAAGATCTTATGCAGGTCAAACACAGCAATATTCAGTAATCTAGTAAGAATATGACACAGATAGAGAATAATGAGGAGGAAAAGAAAAGCCTGAATTTTATTGAAGCTGCAATTGAAGCAGACTTGGCGGCAGGGAAAAATGGGGGACGATTAAATACTCGTTTTCCACCGGAGCCTAACGGCTATTTGCATATAGGTCATGCAAAAGCCATTTGTATGGATTTCGGTGTCGCTGAAAAATTTGGGGGAACTTGTAATCTTCGTTTTGATGATACTAACCCCGTTAAAGAAGATGTCGAATATGTAGATTCAATCAAAGAAGATATACATTGGTTAGGATTTGATTGGGGGGATCGACTTTATTACGCATCAGATTATTTTCCGAAACTATGGGATTTGGCACTTCGTCTGATTAAGGAAGGGAAAGCTTATGTCGATGAACAATCTGCCGAAGAAATTGCGAAACAAAAGGGTACTCCTACACAACCGGGGACTCCAAGCCCTTACAGAAACCGTCCTATTGAGGAAAATATAGATTTGTTTGAACGAATGAATAGAGGCGAATTTGAGGAAGGCGCTATGGTATTACGGGCAAAAATAGATATGGCCTCGCCCAATATGCACATGAGAGATCCTATTATGTACAGGATAATTAAACATCCACATCATCGTACGGGAAATACTTGGAATGCATATCCGATGTATGATTTTGCTCATGGTCAATCAGACTATTTCGAAGGTGTGACGCACTCTATCTGTACATTGGAATTTGAGGTTCACAGGCCGTTATACGATTGGTTCGTAGATCAATTGGCCGATGAGACATATCGTCCCAGGCAAATGGAATTCAATCGGCTTAATTTGACATATACCGTAATGAGTAAACGTAAATTATTGCAATTAGTGCAAGAAAAGCTTGTATCAGGATGGGATGATCCCCGAATGCCGACTATTTGTGGTCTACGCCGTCGTGGATATACCCCTCGATCAATACGAAATTTCATCGATAGAATAGGATATACCAAATACGATGGACTTATAAGTGTTTCTTTGCTTGAACATAGTATCCGCGAAGATTTAAATAAAACGGCTAATCGTGTATCTGCTGTTTTAAATCCGGTAAAACTCATCATTACCAATTATCCGGAGAATCAGGTAGAATATATGAAGGCGGAGAATAATCCGGAAGATGAATCTGCAGGTTTTCATGAAATTCCGTTTACTCGTGAATTATATATTGAACGAGACGATTTTATGGAAAATCCTCCGAAAAAATTTTTCCGCATGACACCGGGACAAGAAGTTAGGTTAAAATCAGCCTACATTGTAAAATGCACAGGCTGTAAAAAAGGTGAAAATGGGGAAATTGAAGAGATATATTGTGAATATGATCCATTGACCAAAAGCGGAATGCCCGAAAGCGGACGAAAAGTCAAAGGCACTCTGCATTGGGTTTCTGTAGAATACAGTAAGTCTGCAGAAATAAGACTTTATGATCGCTTATTTTGTGTTGAAAATCCGTCAGAAGAGAAAGAAAAAGATTTCAGAGAATTGCTAAATCCTGAATCTTTAAAAATCTTGAATAATTGCCGGATAGAGCCTTACTTATTTGAAAATGCAAAACCAGGAGACAGATTTCAATTTCAACGTACAGGATATTTTTGTGTGGACAAAGATTCTAAACCGGATAAACTGGTTTTTAACCGTACTGTATCATTAAAAGATAGTTGGGAAAAAATAAAAGGGAAGTAATATAAAAATAATAAATACTGAGGCTGTTGAATTTCTTTTATCAGAGAAATTCAACAGCCTGATTTTTAAAAACAAATACATGTCTGAAGATAAACGTCCTGAGTTATTGATCCGATATGAACAGATGATAAAAGATCATGCGAACTACTATTTTGATGCAGATGATCTGGAAGAGATAGCATATCAGTATGAAATACGAGATCTTTATCAAAAAGCATTGGAAGTAATAGAGCGTGGTTTGTCCATGCATCCAGGAAGCATGAGTTTAGGAATTAAAAGAGCCAAATATCTTTTATGTCTTGATTGCGTAGAGGAAGCTGAAAAACAAATTTATTCTATACCTCACGATTCGGTAGATGCTGTTTTGATTTGTGCAGAATTGAACTTTATTCAGGCAGACGGAGAAAAAGCTATTTCTCTGTTGAATGGATTGTTGTCTTCGGATGAAATATCTGTTGACCTTTGTTTTGACATTATAGATATGTATTTAGATTTCGGATACATAGATGAACTGAAAGATTTTATTTTTGCGGCAGATAAAATATTGGCAAATGGAAGTGAAGTGTTGAGAGAATTGGCTCTCATTTACGAAGATCGTCAAGAATATGACCTTGCATTATCTGTATATGATATTTTGCTTGATAGAGATCCTTATTCTTATGTCGATTGGTTTAACACGGCCAAAATACATGCCTTAAAAAAAGACTATGACAAAGCTGTTGATGCTTGTGATTTTGCCCTAACGGCCAAAGAAGGGGATGAAACCATTCTTTCCTTTAAAGGATATTGTCTATATGACAATGAAAATTACGCTCAGGCAATAGAAATATTTAAAGAGTTATTAGATGTAATTGAAGACAAGTCTATGACTTACGAATTAATTGCAGAATGTTTTACTAAACTAGAAAAAAATGAAGATGCTATCCGATATTTGGATAAAGCATTATCATATACTCCTGATAATGCTAATTTATATTATCAACAGGCATCTAATTACTATGATTTAGGTGACATTTCTAACGCAATTCAACGCTTACGAAAAAGTATTGAACTAGAGCCTAAAGATGCTGATGCATTAGCTTTTCTCGGAGAAATATATGTCGAAATAAAAGAGTTTACAGAAGGTAAAAAATTTTTAGAACAATCTGCAAAATTGAATCCAGAAAATCAAGATGTACTTGTTCTTTTAGGAGATTTAGCCTCTCAAAATTCTGATTATAATACAGCAATATCGTATTATGAACAGGCTTTATCTACTGATATTTATAATGTAAAATTAACTTTTAAGTTGATTCTTGCTCATTTTAATTCAGGTGATCAAGAAAAGGCTGTAAATATGATCGGACAATTAGATGAAACAACATTACAAATCGATAACGTTGAAGATATATCTGAAGAAAACCGTAAAGAACTAGAACAAACTAAGGAAATAATCGATAAATTAAAAAAGATTCTAAAAGAAGGTTTAAACGAAGACTTATAACTTATAACAAAAATGAAAAGAAATATTAAAGATTATACGATACTGACTTTAAAAGGAATGGGAATGGGTGCTGCAGATGTCGTACCCGGAGTATCAGGGGGAACTATTGCTTTTATTGTGGGGATATACGAAGAATTGATTAATTCCATAAAAAGCGTTGATCTTAAAACTTTAAAACTTCTTTTTACATTTAAATTGAAAAGCTTTTGGAATAATATTAATGGAAACTTTTTACTTTCTGTAATATTAGGCATTCTCATAAGTGTTTTCTCTTTGGCTAAACTTATAACTTTTCTGTTAGATGACTATCCGGTATTAGTATGGGCTTTCTTTTTCGGTTTAGTTATTGCATCGACATATTTTGTTTCCAAAAGAATCCAAGTTTGGGATTGGAAACGTTGGTTCTCTTTTATTATAGGAGTAGGGATCGCGTACTATATAACAATCGCAACTCCATCTCAAACACCAGAAAATCTGTCATTCATATTTTTATGTGGAGCTATTGCTATATGTGCAATGATATTGCCCGGAATCTCAGGTAGTTTTATTCTATTATTATTAGGTAAATATGAGTTTATCATGAATGCCGTAAAATCATTAGATATTACAATTATCATTGTCTTTGCCTGTGGTGCAGCCATAGGATTAGTACTGTTTTCCAATGTTTTATCTTATTTGTTACGTAAATTTCATGATATAACAATTGCCACTTTGACAGGTTTTATGCTGGGATCGTTAAATAAAGTCTGGCCGTGGAAAAAGACATTAGAAACATTTGTAGATAGTCATGGCGCTATTAAACCTTTAGTCGAACAAAATATTTTACCGAATGTATATGTCTGGCAGGCAATAATTCTTATGATTGCAGGTTTTTTACTCGTTTATATTATCGAAAGAATGTCAGGAAGCACAAACTCTTAAATATAGATTTAAACGATCTAATAGTTTTTTTTATTTACCTAATAACTTTGGAATAATTCTTCAAGATCGTACAGAGGTAAAGTTAGCTTTTCTATTTAACATAATCATAATTATGTAACAATAGAAGATTTGTATCTAAAGCAATAAAAACGTATCTTTGATAAAAAATTTGTTGCTTAAAAATACATGGATATTGTAAATAATTTATTTGACTTTATAGAAAAGTACTCACAAGAAAATCCGATGAAGCTTCGATTAAAGAGATTTGAAAATCTGAATTTTAATCTCTCTTTTGCTATTGATCAAATAGAATCCAGACAAAAAATTAAAAGTAAATTACCTCTTTGGAATCAAAACAAGAAGTTATTATTTCCATCTGTTTTATCTGCCGAACAAGCATCATCTGAAATTACTGCCAAATATAAACAATGTATTATAGGATCGAAATATAAATCAATATGTGATTTGACTGGCGGATTAGGTATAGATTCCTATTATTTTGCCGCTTCAGCAGAAAAAGTTACTTATATAGAACGTTATCCATTATATTGTGATGTGGCAAAATATAACTTCGATGTATTGCAAAAAAACAATATCCGAGTAATTTGTTCAGATAGTCTAAAATTTATTCTCGAATGCAATGTAAAATTTGATGCGTTTTATATCGATCCGGCTAGACGTAATTCGGAAAACAAACGATTATATGATTTGCGAGACTGCGAACCCGACATAATAGAATTGCAGAGCATATTATTGAAAAAAGCTCCAGTAATTTTATTGAAGTCATCTCCTATGATTGATATTAGTCGAGCTATACAAGATCTGAAATTTGTTAAGGAGGTACATGTTATCTCTGTAAAAAATGAATGTAAAGAACTATTTTTTATCATCAACAACCATTTTTCAGAAGATGAGATCTCTATTAATTGTGTCAACTTGAGTCCTGTACAACAACCGGAAAATTACATTTTCACATTAGAAAATGAGAAAAATCTTCCTTTATTACAATCTGTAACTTCGATTCAGTCTTACTTATATGAACCTAATTCTTCTATTTTGAAAGCTGGGGCATTCAAATCGGTAGCTATTTCTTTTTCTATATCTAAAATACATAAAAACAGCCACTTATATACATCTAATAAGCTTATAACGGACTTTCCCGGTCGTATTTTTACTGTAAAGGAAGTTATACCTTTTTCGGGCAAAGTCTTAAAGAAACTTTCCATGCAATATCCTTCAGCTAACATTACAGTCCGAAATTTCCCAATAACAACAGAAGAATTACGAAAAAAGTCAAAAATAAAAGACGGAGGAAACATCTATATATTCGCTACAACGTTATATCCAGACAAAAAGATTTTTATTATTTGTGAGAAAATTATTAACGCTTAAATGCCCGATCTATTTGGCGTTTATCTTCCCTTTCCTTTATCGACTCTCGCTTATCATATACTTTTTTACCTTTCGCAACAGCAACAATGATTTTTGCCAGACCTTTATCACTAATGTATATTTTCGTAGGAATTACAGAAAAACCGGACTCCTTAGATAGACGTTGTATCTTTTGCAATTCTTTTTTTGTCAATAATAACTTTCTGTCCCTTCTCGCTTGATGATTGTTATAGGTTCCGTAAAAATATTCTGCAATATACATATTCTTAACCCATAACTCTCCGTTATTGAAAAAACAAAACGTATCTACCAAACTGGCTTTTCCAAGACGAATCGATTTTATTTCTGTTCCGGTAAGAACTATTCCTGCTTGATATGTGTCAAGCAACTCATAATCAAAAGATGCTCTTTTATTTTTTATATTGACCTGTGGTAACTTCATATTTTTACACATTTAATTTCCTAATCCCGGCATTAAAATGAACATAAAACGTTCAATGATATCCGGAGAAAATATAAGAATCAATGATGATAAAACGATAAATATCAGACGCTTATTTTCATTGATATCCATATAGTATTTAGATCCCTCCCATATAACATAGATGATGTATAAAGGAGCAAATCGTAAAAAAGAAAACATTCCCATAAATAAATTGAGAAAAATCGTTATCAACATATATACACTTAAAGTGTAACCGACAAATAACTGTACTTGTTTGGGATTCTTTTCTCTATCAAAAAATTTTTGTAGCAATTCATCTATTAAAAAAGATGCAATATAAAATCCTACAAAAAATTTGACAAAATCAATTGTCATCAGTTTTAATGCTTTCTCCAATGTAAACTGATCATTGAGCAAATTCACAAAAACCGAAAGAGCCGTTATTCCCATAATCGGATACAAATATCCGTTTAAAAACGTTGCCTGACTTTCTTCTTTTGAAGATATGCTCTGCCATGCCTTACCAGGGGCAGCAACCAAAGCGAACAAACTGGATACGATATTCTTAAACATTATTCTTCCTCTTCGTTAAGTGGACACAAAAATAATAATAATGCCAATACTTATTGCTGAATTGTTTGAAAGATTTATTGTGAAACGTCAATTTGCCGCATTATCCTTCGCTTTTGTTTGCTTAATAACACAAAGAATAATAAATTTGTAGCGAGAATAAAACGATAAGTTATAGAATATACGAGATTATACTACTAAAGTATGCCGAAAATATCTAACCGCGGTGAAATAATGCCCGCTTCCCCAATTCGAAAATTAGTCCCGTTAGCAAATAAAGCTAAACAAAAAGGAATAAAAGTATATCACTTGAACATAGGACAACCAGATTTACCGACTCCGGAAATAGGACTGGATGCTGCCCGGCATTTAGATCGCAAAATTTTAGAATATAGCCCAAGCGAAGGAATTCTAAGTTTTCGTGAGAAACTTGTCGAATACTACGCCAAATTTAATATTCAGGTAAATGCTGATGATATTATCATTACTACGGGAGGTTCAGAAGCAGTCTTGTTTTCTTTTTTAGCATGCCTTGATCCGGGAGATGAAATAATCGTTCCCGAACCCGCATATGCAAATTATATGGCGTTTGCAATTTCAGCAGGGGCAACAATTAAGACACTCCCCTCTTCTATCAATGAAGGTTTTGCATTACCTGCAATAGATAAATTTGAAGCCTTGATTACAGAACGAACCCGTGGAATACTGATTTGCAATCCTAATAATCCGACAGGTTACCTATATACCCAAAAAGAGATGAACCAAATAAGGGATTTGGTAAAAAAATATGATTTGTTTCTCTTTTCTGACGAAGTATATAGAGAGTTTTGTTATACCGGAGCTCCTTACATTTCGGCTTTTCATTTAAAAGGAATAGAAGATCATGTTGTATTAATTGACTCTGTATCAAAACGATATAGTGAATGTGGAATTCGTATTGGAGCTTTGATAACAAAACATAAAGAGTTGAAAAAAAATGTGATGAAATTTTGTCAGGCACGTTTAAGTCCGCCTCTTATCGGACAATTAATTGCCGAAGCATCTCTCGGTGCACCATCAGACTATTTGCTGGATACATATAATGAATATGTAGAACGTCGTAAATTCCTCATAGACGGAATTAATCGTATTCCCGGTTGTTATTCACCGATTCCCATGGGTGCATTTTACACAATGGCAAAGCTACCGGTCGATGATGCGGATAAATTTTGTGCTTGGTGTCTTGAACATTTCGAGTATGAAGGGCAAACCGTATTTATGGCTCCCGGATCTGGATTTTATACGACTCCGGGATTAGGTAAAAATGAGGTTCGGTTAGCATATGTCCTAAAAAAAGAAGATTTAGCGAATGCTTTGATTGTATTAAGTAAAGCATTGGAATCTTATCCCGGTAGAACTATATGAACTTAGAGCTATTTATAGCAAAAAAAATACATTTCAATAAAGACGGAAGAAAAAAAGTTTCTCCTCCAGCTATTCGTATCGCAACCTTAGGAGTAGCTTTAGGATTAGCTATAATGATTATATCCGTAGCTATTGTTGTCGGATTTAAGCATGAGGTCAGCGGTAAAGTAATAGGGTTCAGTTCACATATCCAAATCAGCGGTTTCTCAAACAATTCATCTTTTGAAACATTGCCCATCGGAGTTTCCGATAGTTTACAAGCCGCATTAAAACAAAATCCTGAAATTTTATACATTGAAAATTTCGCAACTAAGCCGGGTATATTGAAGACCGATAATGAATTTTTAGGAATAGCTCTTAAGGGTGTAGATAAAAATTATGATTGGTCTTTTTTTGAAAAGAATCTTTTGGCAGGTGTTCCTCCTCACCTCTCCGATTCGGCTATTTCAAATGAAATATTAATATCTCATTATATTGCAAACAGACTACATTTAGAAGCCGGAGATCAAATACTTTGTTATTTTATAGATGACAATATCAGAGCTAGAAAATTTGAGATTACAGGAATATATCAGACCAATTTTACCGAATACGATAAGCTCTTTATTATCGGAGATGTTCGTCATGTTCAAAAACTTAATAGATGGGGAACTGACCAATTTAGTGGTATTGAAGTGAAATTACGAGATTTTTCAAAATTGGACGAAGTAACAGAAAATCTCTATTTCGATTTAATGAATTGTACAGACCGATATGGAGAACATTATTTTGTTCGTTCTGTCCGAGAATTGAATCCACAGTTATTTAATTGGCTGGATTTGTTGGATATGAATGTATGGGTAATTCTTATTTTGATGGCCGTTGTTGCCGGTTTTACGATGATTTCGGGCTTATTAATTATTATTTTGGAACGGACCAACATGATTGGCATATTAAAAGCCTTAGGGGCAACCAACTACTCTATTCGCAAAATCTTTATTTATATTTCGATCTTCTTAGTCGGAAAAGGTATGATATGGGGTAATATAATAGGAATACTATTATGCCTGCTACAAGCCCATTTTAAACTTATCAAATTAGATCCTGATGTGTATTATATTCCGGCAGTTCCTATCGAATTGAATTTCGGGTATATACTCATCTTGAATATCAGTTGTCTGGTGATTTCTTTATTAATGCTTATCGGACCTTCTTATTTGGTCTCTCTCATACGACCGGCAAAATCGATTAAATTCGAATAAGATAATCTGCTTGAATTTGCTTAAAGAATTATTTGTGAGGCTTTTGTCAATCAAATAATTCTTTCAATTTCTCTTTTAAGCAATTAGTATCTGTTTCTTTTGCTGCAATACTTCCATCTGGATTTAATAGGAGGATATAAGGTATTTTATTAATTTCATAAGCTTTGACGGCATCACTCTCCCATCCTTTAAAATCCGATAAATGTGGACAAGTTAAATTATATCGTTCTATATTTTCTATCCAAGATAAAGAATCCGTATCTAAAGATACACTAATAATGTCAATACCCTTGTATTTATATTTTTTGTGTATCTCTATTAAATTTTTCATTTCTATTCGGCTTGAAGGAGATATAGATGCCCAAAAACCTACAATCAAAAATTTTCCTCGTCCAGCATATTCAGATAAAGATTTTCTTCTTCCTTGAATATCCTGAGAATCAAAATCTTTGAACATTTTCCCTACAGATATATTATTCAATCGTCTGATTCTTTCGGAAATAAGTCTTATATCCGGTTGATTTTTAAATGTAGATCCGGCTTTTTGCAAAATAATTTCAATATCCTTGTCCGCTAATCTATTTCGATTTAAATTAAAAATATAAGCACCTAATATATTATTCAGATTCTGTCCTATAACCTTCTTAATAAACTCCAGATTTGCTTTTTCCTCAGAATTATACTCTTCGTATATTTGTTTCTCGGTCTCTTTATTTATCGTACTGTCAGCTATCATCTTTTTATATCGAGCTTCTATACGAGTAAGCTGCTTTTCATACTTATCCATAGACTTTTGAAATGAAAAAAGAGAATCATTCAATACCGTTCCTGTCGCTTTAGAATCTGATTTTGTAATTTGAACATTTATTGTTCCGTTTTCTAATATAAACGTTACTGGTACATATTCCGGTAACAAGTGATCTTCCCTAAAACGTAAATAACAAACTGTCGGAACATCTTGAACGCCCTTTAAACAGAACTTATTCACCTCGACTAAGGTACTATCTATATTCGTAAGCTCATCTCCGTCCACTTTAGAAAGATATATAGTCTTTCCATTAAATCGAGAATTATAAACTTCACCGTTCAATTCATAAGAGCTCGGGATATTACTACTGCATCCACATAAAATAAGACCAATGCCAATTATAGATAATATAATTCTGTACATTATTCAGAGATTCATTTAAACGTACAAAAATAATCAATTAATTAAAAATGGCATGATAATAAATTCTTATCATGCCATCGATATTGAGTTCCGGTAAAAAAATTAAAATTTAAAATCAAATCCTCCCATTGCTATAGCACCCGGCATCGGATATCCTTCATTAATGGTATATTTCGTACTTGTCAAATTTTCCCCTTTTACAAACAACGTAATATTCTGTTTTTTATTTCCTATTTTATAGGCAATACGTCCATTCAGAAGAGTATAATCTTCACCCTTCATTAAATTACTGACATATAAACCGAATATCGACTGCATATTTAATGTTATACTTAAATTTTTCCACGTATATAAGCCTTCTAAAAACCATTTATGTTTAGGAGCAGCGACAATTTCCTTATTGGTATGTAAAAAGCTATAATTTGTAGAAAAGCGTAAATTTCGTAAAACCTGAATATCTGCGTCCAATTCAATACCCTTATTATAAAACTTTCCGACATTCTCAAGCTGTCCCGACTGTGGATCAACTTGAATCATATTTTTACCATCGATATAAAATGCCGTTACTTCTGCATGTATCCGATTGTTCCAAAAATATTGTCCGATAGACACCTCGTAATTCAACATACTCTCTGGATTCAAATCCGCATTCGCTTTATTTCCAGGTCCGAATGTAATATAAAGTTCTCGCATATTAGGACTACGAAACCCTTTCGAAAAAGAAGCTTTAATAGAATTTCCCCCAAAAGGTCTCCATGTAAATCCTGCTTGCGGCACCCACTCACTGCCGTATGTACTGTTATGTTCATAACGGACTCCTGCATTTAGAGTGAACTGATTCCAAAATTCTTGTTGCATTATCGCATATCCGGCCAATTCATGCACACTTTTATCCGTAATAATGTCTTTTCTTTCTCCTGAAAAAAAGGCATTCCACGCGTTTCCACCCCAATTCTTATAATCGACCCCTAATGTAAATTGATTGTTCGGAATAATAAAAAATGATTCATACGCCTGTACACCGTAATTGAAGTCCGTTGAACGAAACAAATAATCTTTTGCTGCTTCATCGGCTTCATGTCCATCATTGATCTTATGATTTCCCCAACTATAAAAAGCCCTTATTGCTCCGGAATATTTCTGATATTTATTTTCAACTCCCACAGATGCGATTCCACGCCATATATGCATCCAACCGTCTAATAACGGATCGGTATCCTTTCCGGGATTCCTTAAATCGTAATATGCGGCACTAATATCTCCGACAACACTATAATGAGAAGAAATATCATAACCGATTTTTACAAATCCGTTCGTAATATTAAATTTCGAATTATCACGATGTCCGTCCGTACGATCATGATTCAGGGAAATAAAACTATTAAATTTTCCCGACCTCACGCCATTATTGATCATGTATTTCTGGGTATTATAAGAGCCGTACATCGCTCTCGCATGAGTACTGACTCCCTCTTCATGTTGACTTCGGGTGATTATATTCACAACACCTCCCATTGCATTAGATCCATATAGAAGCGATCCCGGCCCACGTATCACCTCTACTTTATCTACATCAGATGCAACATAAGTATCGGGAAGACTATGTCCATAAATTCCTGCCCATTGAGGTTGCCCGTCAAATAACATAAGCACCTTGTTACCACTTCCTACGCCTCTTATATTTACTGTTCCGGCAGATCCGGTAGATACCCCAAAGCCGGTAATTCCCCGTTGAGTAACAAATAGTCCGGGTACTCTTTGAGACAAAACCGGAAGTAAAGCAGACTCGCTACTGCGTTCAATCTCTTGACGAGTGACTATAGAAATAGACAAAGGAGTATTATTTTTGTTCACTTTCGTTTTTGTCGCGGTGACAACAACTTCTTGTATATCCAACGTATCTTTTAACGATGGTCCTGCATGAACAGAAAAAACGATACAAAATAAAAATACACCTGAATAAATGTGTTGAATAACTTTTTTCATTTTTATCCTTTTTAGTTTTATTATTTAAGTAACACGTTTATCTATTATCGTGTTACCATAAATTCAAAAAAAATTAATCTGCTCTACTCATTACAAGCTTTCCATGTTTTATCCCTTTTATTGCAATCAGTCTGTCCGAAAGTTCGGTCAACTTATAAGCTTCTCCGGTTACCGTCGCAATATGAAGGCAAAAATTACTATTGAGGTAATATTGAGAAGATGACAAAATAACCTGCTGATATGCTTGCTGTATTTCCTCAATTCTTACGGAAATATCTTTCTTACTCTGATCATACATGATAATGATTGTTCCGGCTACGACATGATTACATAGCCATTTGGTCTCTGCAATATTTTTTTCAACCAAAAATCTGATTGCCTGAGATCTATTTGTAAAACCGTTATTAACGACAAATAAATCAAGAGACTCTAATAAACTTTCATCCAAAGAAACTCCGAAACGTTTTAATCCCATATCACCCTCCGTTATTTAGGCAAAAATACACTCATTTATTGAATTTAAAACATAAAACAGCGTTATTATTAAAAGTGTTCACATAAATTAGAAAAACTTTTTTGCAGTTTTTTTCCTAAAGTATGCACAGAAACTTAATATATGAATAAACATTTCTCCATTTCATATCAACAGCAATATCCGGAACAAGTAACAATCGACCAAAGTTACAGTAATAAATTTCTCGGCTTAGGCTTCAAAAAAATTGTGCCTATTTACAAGAACGTAATACGTTTAACAATACATTTGATAAATATAACAAAGAGATGGATTTTATTTTGAAGACCGGTGAAAATACAAGCATACAAAACAATGTAAATATAAATTTGCACTATCGTCTATCAATATACAAGAGATATTGCAAAAAATTTATAATCAAATTCCTCCGGGAAAAAGAATTTGCTTATGATATAGACTTCATCTATCTGACATATACGAAAAAGTAAATTATTTTTCTCCTAATTCTATCACCTCCAAATCTCTAAACATTTTATTATCAATCGTAAAACGTACCAATGTTCTCTTCTTATGGAAACCATATTTACCGGCAGCTCCCGGATTTATATGTAAAAGCTTTAAAGTTTTATCATATAAAACCTTTAGTATGTGAGAATGTCCGGATATAAATAAATCTGGAGGATTTCTATAAATTTCGGGGATAACTTCTCTGTCATATTTCCCGGGATATCCCCCAATATGAGTCATCCATATATCTGCGCCTTCTACGGTAAAACGAAGATGTTTCGAATATATAGCCCGTATATCTTGTCCGTCAATATTACCGTAAACCGCACGGAATGGCTTAAATGATTGAAACTTATCGACAATTTCCATAGACCCTATATCTCCGGCATGCCATATCTCATCACATTCCGAAAAATATTTAATATATCTCTCATCCCAATAAGCATGTGTATCAGACAATAATCCTATTCTTTTCATATTTTCCGATATAATTCGGTGCAAACATACATAAACTTTTCCTTATTTCACATTTTCTGTTCTAAAAGCAGATTTCACAATAATGTTAAGCTATTTTAATCTAAAAGAGAAATCTTTTTCTAAATGAATGATTATATTTGAAAAAGACAAAATGTCTTTATTTAAAATATTAACTATTAAAACATGCTATTATGAGTGCCAAAAAGAATTTTGTGTTAGATACGAATGTTATTCTGCACGACTACAAATGCTTGTTTAATTTTCAAGATAATGACATTTTCATTCCCATAGTTGTTTTAGAAGAATTAGACAAATTCAAAAAAGGAAATGACCAAATTAACTTCAATGCTCGGGAATTTGTTCGAGAGCTGGACGAAATTACAGATAACCATTTGTTTACAGAAGGTGCATTATTAGGACCTGATTTAGGACGATTATCCATTGTTGTCAATAGTACATATCCTGAAAAAGTAAAATCGGTATTTCCGGAAAAGAAACCCGATCATCTTATTTTAGCGGCAACATTAATAGTAAGAGAAAATCATCCTGACAGAAAAACGATTCTGGTAACTAAAGACATAAATTTACGGATGAAAGCCCGAGCTATAGGTATCGAAACTGAAGACTATATAAATGATAAAGTCAAAAATATCGATATTTTCGAATCAGAACATCGGGTATTGGACAATGTCTCTCCAGAAATTATCGATGCCATTTATAAATCTAAAGACGGTATTCCGGCCACAGAAATATCGAATGATCCGTTTAAATCGAACGAATGCTTTGTTTTGGAAAGTGGAACTTCTTCTGTCCTTGCCCGCTATGTCTCCGAAACGGGTAAAGTCCGGAAAGTTATTAAAGAAAAGAATTTCGGCATAGAACCGCGTAATGCAGAACAGACCTTTGCTTTTGATTTACTAAATGATCCTGAAGTCAAACTCCTTGCTTTAACAGGGAAAGCCGGAACTGGGAAAACACTATTAGCTTTAGCCGGAGCTTTACGACAAAACAAATTGTATAAACAAATTTTATTAGCTCGTCCTATCGTAGCTTTGGCCAATAAAGATTTGGGATACTTACCCGGAGATGAAAAGCAAAAGATAGCCCCTTATATGCAACCTCTATTCGATAATTTAAATGTCATTAAACACCAATTTTCTCTTGAAAGTAGCGATTACAGAGTTTTACAAGATATGCAGGAAAAAGGCACATTGGTTATTGAGGCTCTGGCTTATATCCGAGGTCGAAGCCTTTCCGAGACATTTTGTATTATCGATGAAGCTCAAAATTTAACTCCTCATGAAATAAAAACCATTATAACTCGAGCCGGAGAAGGGACAAAAATGGTGTTTACCGGAGATATACAACAGATTGATTCACCTTATTTAGACTCTCAGTCTAACGGATTAGTTTATATGATAGATAAGATGCAAGGACAAGCTTTATTCGGTCATGTAAACTTAATTAAAGGAGAAAGAAGTCGTCTCTCTGAACTGGCTAGTAATTTGCTTTAATTATTCCCATTCTTTCAAATTTAAACAGACACTCTTATATTAAATAACAAAGAGGCCGTCTCAAAATGTACTGCACCCCAAAAGTTAGACACAAAACTTTTGGGGTGTTTTTTATGAAGTA
>ERZ836939.82-NODE-82-length-121209-cov-7.435116_pt1 | contig 121209 bp, 142 predicted proteins | sample MGYA00519912_ERZ836939 | MGnify/ENA primary metagenome ERZ836939 (study PRJEB31850, sample SAMEA3708810) | human gut metagenome | biome: human gut; feature: human-associated habitat; material: faeces | place: China | collected 2014 ...
GTCAGCTTTGCTGACCAGAATCACGCGCCAAGTCTCACGGACGTTCGACTTGAATTATTTGTTGTTCTCATGCTCCTCGATCCACTCCAGAATATCCCCAGATACCTGTTCGCGGTTGAGTTCATTTAAAAGTTCATGCCTCGCACCCTCATAAAAGCCGATGGAGAGATCTTCTACCCCTGCTTTATCATAGCGGTCGTAAACTCTCCGCACGCCTTTTGTCTCCTCTCCCACCGGATCTTTGCTTCCGGAGAGGATCAGGATCGGGAGGTCGGTGCGCATTTTGCCCGCTTTTTCGAGTTTTGCGGTCTTTAAGATCACCTCGAAGAAATCCCGGTACGCGCCCGCAGTGAAAATAAAGTTCGTCAGCGGGTCATCCCAGAAGGCGCGGTCTCTCTTTTCATCCCTGGACAGCCAGTCGTAAGGCGTCTTTGTCGGCTTGAATTTCCGGTTATAGTTTCCAAGGGACAGGTTGTAGAGCATTTTGCTCCTGTATCTCGTCCCTTTCCTCTTACAGACAGAGTCCGCCAGCATATATCCGAACCGCACCTCAGCGTCCTTCGGTGCCCCGGTTCCGAGCAGGATCACACCGTCGATTCCGTCCTTGTAGACGGTCAGATATCGTCTCGCGAAGAACGACCCCATACTGTGCCCCAAAAGGAAAATCGGCACACCCGGATATTTTCTCTGGGCATGGACCGTCACACGGCGCATATCACGGATCACGGAGACAGCGCCCGCATGGTCACCGAAATATCCCCTGTCCTCCTCCGCTGCCGCGGTCTTTCCGTGGCCTAAGTGGTCATTCCCGAGAACATAGATCCCGTGTCCCGCAAGGAATTCCGCAGACTCCCGGTATCTTCCCACATGTTCCATCATTCCATGGGCAATCTGGACGACGGCTTTCACCTCGCCGTTTGGAATCCATTCCATACAGTGGAGATTCGCAAGACCGCTGCTGGATGGTATATAAAATTCATGGATCTCCATAATTTATGCCTCCTGTGCATAAAACATTTTCGATTTTAGCTAACAGGCACTCAAATACCCGTTCCGCCTGTCATCAGTGCTCATCGAAGAGTTTTATAAATATAGTCCTAGTATAACACGCACTCAAAACTTTCCCTAGGAAACATCTGTTAAAATTTCATAAACTTTATCTAAACCGAAATTAAATGTGTCAGGCGCATTCCGCTATCCTGTTATGGTCACCCACACCGGGCTGCACTCTGCGCGGGCGCAAAAAAGCCCCGCAGGCGCTCTCACACCAGCGGGGACTTTCTAACTTTCCAATGCTTCCAACCTCAATTACAAGACAGTCGTCATGTCCGATCAGTCTTTCTTCATCAGCTTTACCATAACAGCCTTCTGCGCGTGCAGGCGGTTCTCTGCCTCATTGAAGATCTCGTCGGCATGTTCCTCGAAGACTTCCTCGGTGATCTCCTGTCCGCGGTATGCCGGGAGACAGTGCTGGACCATAGCGCCCGCGTTCGCGGCTGCGAGGAGCTGTCTGTTGATCTGGTAGTCCTTGAAGATTTTCTTTCTCTCCTCTTTCTCCGCTTCTTCTCCCATCGAAGTCCATGTATCTGTGATCAGAATATCCGCACCGGACGCCGCCATAAACGGGTCTGTCTCCAAGGCAAACTTATCGCCGTAGCCCTTCGTGAATTCAAGGACAGCTCCGTCCGGCTTGTATCCGTCCGGTGTCGCGACCGCCACGTTCATTCCGACCTTTAAGCCACCAACGATCAGGGAGTTTGCCATATTGTTGCCGTCACCGATGAAGCACATTTTGAGTCCGGAGAAGCTTCCGAACTTCTCACGGATCGTCATGAGGTCCGCAAGGACCTGACACGGATGACAGAAATCCGTCAGGCCGTTGATGACCGGGATGGAACCAAATTTTGCGAGGTCCTCCACTTCCTTCTGCTCGAAGGTACGGATCATGATACCGTCAAGGTATCTTGACAACACGCGGGCAGTATCCTGAACCGGCTCTCCGCGGCCGATCTGAAGATCTCTTGAGGACAGAAACAGCGCATGTCCGCCCAGCTGATACATTCCTGTCTCGAAGGAAACCCTCGTTCTTGTGGAGGATTTCTGGAAGATCATTCCCAGTGTCTGCCCTTTTAAAAGCTCATGAGGAATGTTGTGCTTTCTTTCATATTTTAACTGGTCTGCCAGATCCAGAATTCCAATGATCTCCTCTGTACTGAGATCCAGTAATTTTAATAAGTTCTTCATGATTCAAATACCCCTTTCATGGCCTCAAGTGCCTGATCGATCTCTTCATAGGTGATAACAAGCGGCGGCAGCAGACGGATCGCGTCCGTTCCGGCTGTCAGGACGAGAACGCCCTGTTCCATAATCTTTGCAACATATCCGGCGCGCTTTTCGGGATCCACGATGATACCTAACATGAGTCCCATGCCGCGGACATTCTTCACTGCCGGGGAGTGAAATCCCAGGACTTTTTCTCTGATGTAAGCGCCCTTTTCCTCAACCTCTTTTAAGAATTCCGGCTTCATCACCGTGTCGAGGACCACATTCGCAGATGCCGCGCTCACCGGATTCCCGCCGAAGGTGGAACCGTGGGTTCCCGGTCCCATAACATCCGCGCAGGACTTCGCAGCCAGCACGCCGCCGATCGGCAGACCGCCGCCGAGACCTTTCGCCATGGTCACGATATCCGGAGCAATTCCGTACTGCTCATAGGCGAAGAGGCTGCCACATCTTCCGATGCCGGTCTGGACCTCATCCACTATGAGCAGGATGTCGTTTTCCTTGCAGAATTTCGCGACGCCCTGGACAAACTCTTTATTTAACGGCAGAACGCCGCCCTCTCCCTGGATCATCTCCATCATGACCGCACAGCAGGTCTTGTCTGCCTTTGCGGTTACATCCGCCAGGTCGTTTGCCTTCGCGTAGGCAAAGCCTTCCGTGAACGGGAAGAAGTACTGGTGGAACTTCTCCTGTCCAGTTGCCTTTAATGTTGTGACCGTTCTTCCGTGGAAGGACTGGATCAGTGTCACAATGGTGTTTCTTCCCTCACCGTATTTATCGAAGGAATACTTTCTCGCGAGCTTGATAGCGCCCTCATTCGCCTCCGCACCGGAGTTTGCAAAGAAGATTTTTCCCATCCCTGCGGCTGTCACGAGCTTCTCTGCGGCACTCACCATAGGCTCCGTGTAGTAAAGGTTGGAAGCGTGCATGAGCTTTTCCGCCTGTTTTGTCACGGCATTTACGATCGCCGGATTTCCGTGGCCTAAGCTGTTTACTCCGATCCCGGAGGTCAGATCCACATACTTTTTTCCGTCCGCATCCCAGAGCGTCGCGCCTTTTCCGTGGTCAAGGACGATGTCGAACCGTCCGTATGTATGCATGATATATTCTGAATCTTTTTTCTTGATCTCTTCCGCTGTCATATCGTACCTCCTGTGGCAACTAATTCGGCAGATCCACGCTTTTTCCTGCGTTCTTTCTGCAAAAAACGTGTACTCTGGCACATTCCGCGCCGGATGCGTTTTCTTACAGGAATCTGTATCTTCGCATGGATCTGCGTCTGCCTTTTATGAAAACATGGTTCCTACACCTTCATTTGTAAGCAGCTCGATTAAGATCGAGTGCGGCACACGGCCATCCTGAATGTTCGCGCGCTCCACGCCCTGACGGACACATTCCACGCAGCAGTTGACCTTCGGGATCATGCCGCCCTTGATGATGCCCTCCCTGACGAGAGACGGAACTTCCGAAACCTTCAGATGTTTGATCAGTGTGGATTCATCGGACGGATCTCTCAAAAGTCCTCTTACATCCGTGAGCATGATCAGCTTTTTCGCCTTTAACGCGATGGCAAGCTTCTCAGCCGCTGTATCCGCGTTGATGTTGTAGTTGCAGGTATCGTCAATTCCTGCGGCAACACAAGTAACTACCGGGATATAGCCTTTTTCCAGCATATCAAGGACGATCTGCGGGTTTGTCTTAACGATGTCACCCACATAGCCATATTCCGTTCCGTCCGGATCGTTCAATTTGACCGCCTCAAACAGTCCGCCGTCCATTCCGCTTATTCCTACGCCTTTTCCTCCGGCATTTTTTAAGAGTGTTACCAGATTCTTATTGAGCTTTCCGCAGAGGACCATCTGGACCGCTTCCATCGTCTCTTTGTCTGTATAGCGCAGACCCTTGATGAATTTGGACTCTTTTCCGGTCTTCTTTAAAAGTTCCCCGATCTCCGGACCGCCGCCGTGGACGAGAACGACTTTCACACCCACGAGATTTAAGAGGACGATGTCACGGATGACCGCCTGCTTTAAATCCTCGTTGATCATGGCGTTTCCGCCGTACTTTACGACTACGATCTTTCCATTGTATTCCTGAAGATACGGGAGCGCCTCCACAAGGACACCCGCTCTTGTCTCCGCTTTCAGATTTTCCATGAATTTTCTCCTTTTTTCATTTTCAGATTGCACCAAATAGAATCACGCGCCAAGTCTCACGGACGTTCGACTTGAATTATAAATTCAGTCCCGCTGTCTCCTCAAGTCCCAGCATCAGGTTCATGTTCTCAACCGCCGCGCCGGAAGCGCCTTTTCCGAGGTTATCAAACAGCGCCGTGATGATCGTCTGACCTTCATGTCCATTGACGACCAGTTCCATGCTGTCCTTTCCCGCCATGGTCCCGGCGGCAATCATCGGATCCTCATATCCGAACGGATGGACTTTTACGACCTTCTTTCCGTCGTAGTGGGCAGCCAGCGCCTCGTGGATATCTTTCGCTGTGGGATTTCCCTTTAACATGGAGTTCTGCAGCATGACAGTCACTGCCATTCCTTTGTAATAGTCATCCACGATCGGGCAGAACACCGGAGGAATATCAAGTCCGCAGATCTTCTGCATCTCCGGGAGGTGTTTGTGTTTCAGGTTCAGACCGTAGATTCTCGGCGTGTTGTAGAGTTCCGGCTTCTCCGGGGACTCGTACTCCGCGATCATCTTCTTTCCGCCTCCAGAGTATCCGGTGAGGGAAAATACAGTGAGGGGCGTCTCCTTCGGGATCATTCCAGACGCCACGAGCGGATAGACCGGGATCACGAATCCTGACGCATGGCAGCCCGGATTTGCTGTGAATTTTGCATGAACGACTGCATCTTTATGCATATCGGAAAGCTCCGGAATCCCGTATGCCCAGCCGGGTACTGTACGGTGCGCCGTGGAGGCATCGATGATCCTCGCGGAATCCTTCTCCACAAAACTCACCGCCTCCTTCGCCGCCGCATCCGGCAGGCAGAGGAAGGTGATATCCGCCGCGTTGATGAGTTTCTTTCTCTCATCCGGGTCTTTCCTCTTTGTTTCATCAATTAACAGGAGTTCAATGTCGTCTCTTGATGCAAGTCTGTCGTAGATCTGGAGTCCTGTGGTTCCTTCTTTTCCGTCAATGTATACCTTTGGCTTCATAATTATTCTCCTCTCGCTCATAGATTGTTCTGGATCCCAGGTTCGTCTCCCATCCGCCGTGAATTTGTGGGGTGCGGATGGAGATCGTGAATATTTTTTGAATAATTTTGCATAATTATAACTCTATGTGTATATTTATGCAAGTATTTTTTTGCCTTTTTACAGCGTTTTTATGAAACTTTCTTTGTAACTGTTCAGTAGGTCTTCGCACTTGCTGCGCTGACCGTAAGAAAACATAGGCTGGAGGGCAAAAATCCCATCAGCGAAGCTGATCTGGAATGGATTTTTGCGTGTAACTATGAAGGTACTGAATAGTTACCTTTCTTTTATCATAATTTCCTGCTGCACAAAAAGCAGAGGTTTCATGCACACGGATTCGTGCATTCGCAAAACCTCTGCTTCTTATCTGTTATTTCCCATACACGGGAACATTCATATTATTTCGATTTTTCTTCCTCAATCTGTTCCGTCTCCGGATTTACAAACCGCCTTCCTGTCTTCTGACCACAGCCGTCCCTTTACGCGTATAAGATCTCTTCCAGTTCATCCGGCCTCAACAGACAGATCTCTCCGTCCCGCAGGGCGATGAGTCCCTGTTTTGTCAGACTTGCAAGTTCCCTGAAAAGGGAAGCACGGCTGATTCCGAGGATCGATGCCAGTTCATCCCTGGAAACGTTCTTTCCGAAGCGTCCGCCTCTTTTGGGTTCTTCCAACAGGTACTGCACCAGCTTCTTCTTTCCGGACTGCATGGTCAGGAACTCGATTCTCCGGATCAGAAACTGCATTTTCCGGTTGCAGAATCCGGCATACCTGAGTGCCAGTTCACTGTTTTTCTCCATGACCGCCAGAAGCTGGCTTTTCGGCATCGTCGCCAATGTGGTATCTGTCCGACACCGGAGTACCGTCGGGAATTCCGTGTTCGTTAAGAGGTTCACCACCCCAAAACAGTCCCCTTTTTCCAGTTGGGAAAGCAGGATTTCTCTCCCATCAAGGGCGATGCTGTAAACGTCCATGCTGCCCTCCATAATCAGGCCTAATATCTCCTCATTCTTCTGTCTGTCGCTCACAATCTGGCCTTTATGACAGTATTTTACCTGCATACCGGAAACCGGTAGATTGCAGCCGCCAAGCAGAGGGGACGCCTCGACAGCCGCCTTTATCTCTTCTTCTCTCATTATGTATATCTCCTATGGTCCGTCATCGGTTAGCTATATCTAACTCGAATGATATCACAGCCGTCTTTCTTTTACAAGTCCCAAAATATACCGTCGACAGTCTCATCTGATACTGACGAAAATCACCACCCTCTGCTATGCTTTTTACACATTGTGAAACATGTTGTCCGGCCAGGACAGACAAAGGAGTTATAATGCCAAAGCGTGTATTTTTATTTTCCGGATCGTCTGCAGTGGGAAAAACCTCCATCCTGCGGTACCTGATTCCCCTCTTGGAAAATGGAGGCATGAAGACAGCCGTCTGCAAGATCGACTGCCTGTCCTCCAACGATGAGACGGTCTATAAGAACCTTAAGATCCCCACAGTGACGGGACTCAGCCATGATATCTGCCCGGACCACTTTCTCATCTCAAACCTCCCGGAACTCTGGGACTGGTGTGACAATCTTGGGCGGGACTGTCTCCTCATCGAGACTGCCGGGCTCTGCCACCGATGCTCCCCGGCAACGGAGCTCTGCACTGCCGGATGTGTCTTAGACTGCACCGCCAGCAGCCACTCCCCGGAGCGCTTAGGTCCCATGGTCTCCGGTGCTGATTTCATTATCCTCACAAAGATCGATATGGTCTCCCAGGCGGAGCTTGAGATTATCGAGTGGCAGTTAAAGAAGTTAAATCCAGACGCACAGATTTTTCCAGCGGACGGTCTCGCCGGGTATGGGACAGAATTTTTAAGCAGCTGGCTCTTAGAGCGCCCGGCGATCAATTCTCTCAAAGAAGACCGGCTCCGCCACACCATGCCCGCCGGAGTCTGCTCCTACTGTGTCGGCGAACAGCGGGTGGGATCCGCCTACCAGCAGGGAGTCGTCGGCAAGATCTTTCAAGGAGGTTTTCGCAGATGAAATTTGAATCTTTGACCATTCTCCCTGGAAACAGCAAATCCGGGGAGCCGGAACATTTCGCCCAGTTCACGCTCCATCCCGGCGAGCTCTGCGCCATTGCAGGAAACACAGGGTCTGGAAAGAGCCGCCTCATAAAGGACATAGAGCAACTCGTAAACGGTGACGGCATCAGCAGGCGCGGAATCCTCATAAACAATGCCCCTGTTGCCCTGACGGATCGCTCCGGTCTTTCAAAGGAGCTCATCGCCCACCTCTCCCAGAACATGCGCTTCGTCCTGGATCTCAGTGTCCGGGAGTTTTTAAAGCTCCACTGCCAGTGCCGAAATCATCCAAAGATTTCCCCCGATGATGTGTTAGCCATGGCAAACCAGATCACACCAGAACCGGTTCTGCCGGAGGAAAGTTTAAACCTTTTAAGCGGCGGACAGACCAGAGCCCTGATGATCGCTGACCTCGCCTGTATCTGTGACAGCCCCATCGTCCTCATTGATGAGATTGAGAACGCAGGTATCGATAAAAAGGCGGCGCTGCGGCTCCTCACCGACCAGAGCAAGCTTGTCCTCATCGTCACTCATGATCCCCACACTGCCCTGATGGCATCCACACGCCTCGCAATGAAAGGTGGGGAGGTCTGCCGGATCAGAAAGCGGACAGAGGCGGAAAAAACGCTTTATGCAGAGCTGGATGCTGCCTACGAGCGTCAGAAACATCTTCAGGAATTACTTCGACAAGGAGAAGAACTTTTATGACAACCATCAAACTTTACTGGAACAATATCTGCGTCCTGCACCGGCAGGAGCTGCAATTTTTAAATGAGATCCGTGAGGAACTCAGAAAGGATAACATCGACCTTGATATCACCTGCTTCGGTCTCGGATATGGCCGCCATATGTCCGACTATCTGAGGGAGGAAGATTCCGTCCTTCCAGATCTCGTGGTCTCCACGGACCTGGAAGTATTTGAGGATGAGCGGATCTGGAACCGTTTTAGAGAGCATGGACTTCTTCCATTAAAAGAGTTCTTCCCGGTAAAAGATATTCCGGAGCTTGGCGGACTCAAAAAAGCTTCCGTTCTCCTTCCCTATCTTGCGATTCCTCTCGTGTTTTACTCCGACGTGGAGCTTCTACGCCAGACCGGCATGGATGCCAGGAGCATTAACGCTAATTTTTTCACAGGAACCGATGCAGACAGTGAGCAAAGTATTTCTCTTAACCGGCTCGTTGAATCATCCTTTCCCCTCTCCTATGGCGGCATCAACAACTCTGCCGTAAAGACTGTCGCGAAGCTCACATGGGAATCCTTCGGTATGGAAACAGCAAAACATTTTCTTACTGCATCAAATGTTTTCGACATGCCGATCCAGGCCTTTCATCAGGTTTCCATCGGTGCGTCACCTCTCGCCCTGGTTCCGTCCGTCTATGCGCTCCGGGCTGACGGCAAAAAAAATAAGGCCTATTGGCCTCTGGAAGGCGCTCCGGCAATCCCCTCCTATATCTGTGCGGGTACCTCGGTCCCGAAAGATGCCCTTTTCGCCGTTATAGAAAAGCTGCGCGGTCCGAGATTCAGCCACTTTTACACAACGAATGGATGCCTTTACAGCTGCGCTCCTGCCGATCCGCTGCCGGACCTCTCGTTCCTGGAAGGAAGCCGGACGAACCGGGGACTTCTCGTTCCGTCCGAATCATTCTTAAACTCCCTTCCCGCAGAAACCTTCTACAAAATGTATCACAGGGTGTTCCCGGCAGGCTCATAAAACGCCTCCCGCATATGCCCCACCGCCCGTTTCTCGATTCTCGACACATAGGACCGGGAGATCCCGAGCTTTTCCGCGATCTCCCGCTGCGTGTGTTCCTTTGTCCCAAACAATCCATATCTCATGCGAATCACGGTCTGCTCCATCTCCGTGAGATTCTCCTTGTACGCCTCGTAGAGGATCTTCACGTCCTGCTTGATGATCACAGTCTCAAGAACTTCCCGATCCCCGGCCTCCAGCACATCCAGGAGACTCACAGTCTCCCCATCCTTATCCGCGCCGATGGGATCGTAGATGGAGACTTCCCTGGAGAACTTCTTCCCGGTCCGGAACATCATTAGAATTTCATTTGCTATCCTCCCCCCAATGCGTTTTTGATGCACTGAGGGGATTAGTTTTTCCCAGGCGGTCATCCTCCGTATCATCATCTTCGTAATCTACATCGGAAAATGCCACCAATTCATCATTATCGTCCTCATCGTCTGTATTATCAGAAGCAGCAGAAGCGATTTCCGGGTATTCGATTTCATCGTCCTGCACACCGAACAGAACCACATGGGCATTGACTCCGTCCCAGATAACCTTACGCACGATGGTGCGGATGGCTGCTCGTTTCTGTTCTATGGTCATTTCATCAATGCCGTCCTTAAAGACAGTCAGCAGCTGGCGCATCAAGTCAAATTCAACATCACTGAGAGCGTGCTGCGTAGTCAGTCCTTCCAGCTCCTGAATACGTTTTTCAAGGGACTGGTATTCTTCGTTCAGTTGCTCAATTCGCTTTGTTACATGAGCCTTGGCAGGGCTGTCACCCATTTCCACGAGAGAATCCACCAGTGAATTGATTTTCTTCTCTGTTTCTGCCTTCTCTTTTCTCATATCGGAAATCCGCTGTTCGTAGTCCATGCGATTGCCGGTATAGAATTTTCGGCTCTGCTCCAACTGACTGACAAAAGTCTCCTTATCATCTGCAAGCATTTTTACCTGTTCGATGATTGCCATATCCAGTGTATTGCCGTTTGCGTTTTTGCTGTTGCACACGGTACGCTGGCTGCGCTCTTTCATTTTGCACACATAGGTGTAAATCACCTTGCCGTCAGCAGTTTTTCGCTTGCTCATCTTCGGATACATACGCTCACCGCAGCTGCAGAACAGCAGACCGGTCAGCAACGCTTCGTTACTGCGTGGTTTTCTGAAAGACTTGGACTTGTTGCGTTCCAATGACTCTTGAACCTGCACCCACACCTTGCCGGGAATTAGTCCGGGATGTTTGCCAACGGACACAATCCATTCACTCGGCGGTAACGAGATACTCGCTCTGCCTTTTTCCTGATCGGTACGATTATATGCCATCATGCCGTGAACACCGTCAAAGGCATCATGCTCGGAGAACAGGTCTGTATCATTCTTTATAAAGAAATCATACGCCTCTTGGTCAGCGACCATGTAGACCGGATTCTGCAAAATCGCTTTGACCGAGAAACGGGTAAAATATTTTCCGTTCTTTGTCTTGAACCCTTGCTTAATCAACGCCGCTTCTGTCAAAGTCAAAGAATCCGTTTCCACATACAAATCAAAAATCGTTTTGACTATATCTGCTTCTTCCGGAACAAGTTTCAACTTGCAGGCTTTCTTTGTCTTTCCGTCCACTGTAATGCTTTTTATAGCTTCGGATTCAAAGCCGGTAGGGGTTGTACCACCTAACCAGCGTCCGGTCTTTGCCAGCTCATGCATATTGTCACGGATACGCTCGGCAATGGTTTCACGCTCCAACTGAGAAAAAACAGATGCAATATACATCATGGCTCGTCCCATCGGGGTGCTGGTGTCAAACTGCTCCTTGATGGAAATAAAAGAAATATCCAAACGGGCAAGTTCTTCAATCAATCCAGAGAAGTCGCTGACATTACGGCTGATACGGTCAAGACGATAGACAATGATTGCCTTAAACTGTCGCTTTTTTGCTGCATCCATCATTCGTTTGAATGCCGGACGGTTCAGATTCCCTCCGGAAAATCCCTCATCTTCATATACTACGATTTTATCTACAGCGGCATCACCAAAATGCACACGAACATACTCTTTGCCAAGTTCAACCTGATTGCCAATACTCTCGCCTTTCCCTGTAAATTTTGATTTACGGGAATAGAGGGCGATAACATCTTCATTTTGTCGCATCTGCTTTTCCTCCTTCTCTTGCTATGTGATGTATCATGTGCTATTATAACATAAAGTAAGCACCAAGTAAACATGACAGGAGGGTTTTCTATGAAATCGATTTTTGAAGAATTAGGCGGCACCTACACTTTAGGCGAGGACGGAATGTATTATCCGAACCTGGAGCTTCCGGTTGAAGAAGAACCACATTACGGTAAGTATGGTCGTATGCGAATGAATTACATAAAAGAGCATCGCCCGGGGTTGTATACGGAGCTTTTGTTCGACGGAAAGCTGGTATCACACTTGAACGACATTGATGATACGGCTCGTCAACGGATGGAGCTGCTGACTCGACAAATGCAGGAGCAGCATGGTGTAAACGAGGAATTAAAAGCTCTTGATCAGATGATCTGGGTAGGTGCCTGCAATAACATCCGCAATGCTGCGGAGGAAATTGTTTTGAATGAACTAATATATTGCTAACGCCAAGGGAGAGAGCTTGTACACATCATGGGTACAAGTTCTCTCTTTTCCCTTGAATCCGAGTTGGACAGAAGTTGTTTTGACATCCCACCAGCTTGTCGGAAAGTTAGAAAATGCAGAAACCCAAATACTTGTGAAACTATTATGAACATGACTGTTTCCTATTGACATTCCAGTTTATTGAGAGTAAACTATAATTAGTTTATTGACTATCAACTGGAAGGAGAAATCTTTATGGCTGAGATTAAAATGGGCGTAGTGGAATCCCACTTCGCTGATATTATTTGGGCGAATGAGCCTTTGCACTCCAGAGATTTGGTAAAGCTCTGTGAGAAGGAACTGAATTGGAACCGTTCTACCACTTATACCGTGTTACGCAAACTCTGTGAGCGTGGGATTTTCCAAAACAACGGAGGAACTGTTTCCTCTGTGCTGACCAAGAACGAGTTCTATGCTGTTCAGAGCGAGCAGTTTGTAGATGAAACCTTTGAAGGCTCCCTCCCTGCTTTCATTGCGGCTTTTACACAAAGGAAGGGTATTTCTCAACAGGAAGCTGCGGAGATTCGACACATGATTGATGCAGCCGCCGGAAAGGAGTAATCTATGAGTTCACTCTTTTTGAAAATTGTAAATATGAGTATCGCCGCATCTTGGCTGATCCTTGCGGTCGTACTTTTGCGTGTAGTTTTGAGAGAGGCACCTAAGTGGATCAATGTTCTGCTTTGGGGTGCTGTTGCAATTCGACTCTTATGCCCGATTACCATCGAAAGCAATTTGAGCATGGTGCCAAGCGCAGAGGTTTTTCCGAATGAGGTCGTTTCCGGACCATCCTTTGATGTGAATACAGGTTTCAATATCGTAGATACACAAATCAATGATTACCTTGGCGACCGCTACTTTGAAGGTGTGACGGTTCCTGCAAACAACGGAGCTAACATAACAACGATTCTCAGTGTTGCATGGATAGTTGGCATTTTCACTTTTGCTGTATTTGCTCTTGTGAGCTACCGAAAAATCCACAACAAGGTTCGTCCATCGTTAAATGTGCGGGACAACATTTGGATTTGCGATGATATCCAAACACCATTTATCCTAGGCTGCTTTAAGCCAAAAATCTACATTCCGTCCGGAACGGATGAAGTGCAGCTTCCCCATATCATCGCCCATGAGAACGCTCATTTAAAACGCTGTGACCACTGATGGAAGCCGCTGGGGTATCTGGTTTTAGCAATCCATTGGTTCAATCCGCTTGTATGGATTGCGTATATTTTACTTTGCAGAGATATTGAGTTGGCTTGCGACGAGAAAGTCATTCGAGAATTAAATCAGAGCGAGTCTATTTCCTATTCCGAAACATTACTCTCTTGTAGCGTAAATAGAAGAACGATTTTGGTTTGCCCGCTTGCCTTTGGCGAGGTTGGCGTAAAAGAAAGGGTGAAGCGTGTGTTGAATTATAAAAAGCCTGCGTTCTGGATTGTTGTCGTAGCAATAATTGCTGCTATCGTTACGGCGGTTTGTTTCCTGACAAATCCCAAAACGATTGGTGATTCTATAACACTTGTTGAACAGTCTACACCCGGAAATGGTAATACTTTTACCTATGATACTACCTTTGGTCAAAGTGTAATGAGCGGCACTGTTTATGCCGAGCAGTGGAGTAATGGCACTTGCACAAAATCTACGCCTGCCGTATTAACGAGTGAAGTCGATGAGATAAACATCTTATTGGATGTTCGTCGTGAAAACGGTCATTCAGTAGGTGTTGATATTCAAGTCGATACCAACGAACATGGTGGTTCCTTCATCACATATTTTGCATTCCCTGAGAATTATTCCATCCTCGGATGGAGCTGCAACGGTTATGAGTTGAATAAACCTATTCTAATCCAATCCGAGGCGGAAAAAATTTTGGCAGCTATGGTATTTGATGTGGGAAATGGAGTGAGGGTATTTAGTCCCGAAGTGCTTGTCAATGAACCTGAAAGATTGGAAAATGTAGATTATGCAATCGTGATTCGTGCTTCATTTGATAGTACCAACTTGGGCAATGAAAATTCGGAACATACTTCTCACTCAGCAGATAGTGGTGCTGTGATTCCGATGGTTATGGTGAATGACACACTCTATCTGTACACAGGATTTGAAAATACAGATGCTCACCACGATGTGATGAATGGCAAGATCACATCCTCTGTTCACGGGAACACCAAGCCTACCGTAAATGATCAATCGAATTTTGGCGAGGGATACGCATATCAGTACGGTGCTGCCGAAGGAACCATTGAAATCTACATGGATGGTAAATGGTGCATCTTTGCTACTGAAGAAGTGCGACAGGATATTCAATTTCCTGTTGCTGATGGAGATGTTAACGGATCAAACGGAGCTGAGTCGGGAGAAACTACATCAGTAGTGGCAGGAGTTTCAATGGTGGATGCTTCTAAGATTGCCAGCATTGCTGTAACCAACGGCAATACCGGAGAACAGAAAACAGTTACTGGAAAAAAGGCATATAGCGATGAATACCTTGCCTAACGTGACTATAATGATGGAAAAGTATAAATCCCGGGAAGGCGATATTGAAATTTCAAATCAAAGTGGAAAAGGACTGAAAACCTGGGAATGGTATGATATTCAGAAGTGGGAAAACGGTGAATGACACAGGCTGGATCAGCTGACGGATGGATTGTGGACAGATACTCTATACCAGATTCCAGCGGGAGAAATTACGGCTTTTTCTACGAATTGGAAAACGTGGTATGGCGACTTGTCAGACGGTAAATATCGCATCATAAAGAAAATATATGAAACGATAGAAGATGAAATCCATACTCATTATCTGGCAGTAGAATTTGAAATTCGATAACTGTCCAAGTACAATGTCAAATATAATTATTGCATCCTTAGTAAAGGAATACCATCGCAGATACTTCCAAAGTAGCAGCGATGGTATTTTTTCTGTTGAAAATACTGTGTAGTACGATATGTACACAGGAAGGACAGTATATTTTTCACTGGCTCAGATATATTGTAGAGCAGCAATCCACCACTACCATTCCAAAATCGGAGTGGTAATGGTGGATTTTGTTATCATCGCTCGTAATCTTTTTGCTTTCTTTTGGGAGGTTTTTGCATCTGTGATTCTGGTTCTTTGCGCTGAAGCATTTGAGTAATAGAAGGCTTTCTGGTAACTTCCCCAAGCATTTTCTTCACTTCCAGCTTGCTCTGACGCATCATATCATAATCATATTTAACGCCGTAGATTTTTTGAAGCTGACTGGCTGCGGATTGCTCTTTGCCAGTGCGAAGCTCCATTCTGGTGTCGGTCAATTCGCCTGCATCCACATCGGCAACGGTTTTTTCCAAATCCCTGTATCTCTCCAGTGTTCTGTCCAGTTCGGCAGTGAATTTATTTTCTGCCTGTTCCAGTGCGTCCATCTGTGTATCAAGATTCTTGACTTCCTTTTTGAATTTGGAGAAGGCTGCATCATCCGCACATTCCATACTGTTCAGAAGCATGGACTTTTCGGATTTCAATTCCTCCAAATCCTCAGTCAGCGTAGCAACCTGCTCCGACAATTTCTGATGCTTTATCACATGAATAAAGGGTAGAGAATCCTGTTCTGCACGGAGCTGCTTTCGCTCTGTGTTTTTCTCTTTGATTTCCTGTTTGATTTCCGTATATCGTTCCACGACCGGTTTTACAGCATCCACATAGTCAGAGATTTTCTGCTTGCTGATACGGATATGGCTGATGCGGTACATAAGAACAATCATATTCTCACGCAGGGATTCCAGTGCATTTGCCAGCTCCGGAATCGAAGTTTTTACTGCAGCAGCCAGCTTTTTGACCTTCGCTTTCAGCTCCCGGAGAAGGGCGTTGTCCGCCTTGATCTGGCGATTAATTTCGCAGCGGTCAGAAACGATACCCATCGCTTCCAGCTTTCGTGCGTGATAGCCCTCGTGGATGGTTGGCAGTTCATCCAATCCCCGTGCGGCGTGACTGCGGTGATCGATCCGGGCATCTATCTCCGGATACTGTGCCAAATGCCGATTGGTAACGGTTGCCCATTTTTCCCGCCAGATGAGTAGCTGTTCATCGCTGTTCCAACGCTGAGAAATTGGATTCTGTCTGCCATACTTTGTACTTTTGGGATACTTGTTGGCTCGTTCATAACCTTGCTTCTCAGCTTCTGAAGGTGCCATATACACCTTTCGCTCGCCAACCAGATATTGATACTGTTTCTCCCAGCCCTCCGCCTGTGCAATCTTATATTCAGCAGAGGTAAATCCCCATTCTGCGCCATCCCTCACGCACAGATATTCTTTTTCGGTTTTATGCTGCCATTTACCGTTTTCCTGTAAGGGGCGAATCGTCAGCATAATGTGGGCGTGTGGATTGTGTCCGGGCGGATATGGGTCATGGATTGCAACATCCGCACACATTCCCTCGGCCACAAAATTGTCCTGAATAAATTCTGTGAGAAGGCTCTGCCAGTCTGTCTTTCCCAGTTCTATGGGAAGTGCTACCACAAATTCACGGGCAAGGCGGCTGTCCTTGGTCTTTTCGTTTTCCTCCACCGCATTCCACAGAATGCTTCGGTCACTCCACGCAGCCGGAGCGATTGGCGGAAGAAATACTTCCTGCCAGACAAGCCCTCGTTTTCTGGTGTAATCATGCTGAATCCCATCGTAGTCGTTGTATATCTGTGAACAGCTCAGATATGCGGAAGCCGCCACAGCGGAGCGCCCGGCTCCACGGCTGATGACCTTTGCTTCCAGATGATAGATTGCCATTCTTCATCACCGTCCTTTCGCTTTTGTTTTTGTTGCTTTTTAGAAAAAGCAAATGGGGCTTGGCAACAATGCCCATCTCTGCAACAAAGCTGCCGGTGGCAGGTTTTTGCAGACAGTTGGTGGAATACCGTCGGTTAAAGCGACGGTATTTTTTATAGGTGGTAACACCGACCACCAGCTGCGTGGACAATGACAGCAAGCTCGCAGGATTGTGGCATTGTCCATAAGGCTCCCGCAGGAGCCGCATCCGCCTCGCAGAGCGCACGGCCCCGAAGGGGATACCACCGCCCGATGTTATCGGGTGGTGAGTAAGTGCGCCCTTCGGGAATAGAGATACTTTCGTACCTCAATGTTTTTCCGTAACTTCTGCACTTAATCGTCTTTCCAGCTCCATTTTTAGATTATCCAAGTCCATTATCTGTGCTTCCGGGAATACGTTTTCCAGAATAGCTCCCTGCTGAATCAATCTTCTTGTGCGCTGTTTTCTCTCTTTCTGACGGTTTCTGGCTTCAACCGCTTCCTGTCTGTGTTTCGCCTGCAATAATTTCTTTTCATCCTCGGTCATATTTACGTCCTTTCTGACCATATCCGGTCTAACTGATTTTTATTTGGTACTTGTTTTAGAAAAGAATGGTGCCGGGATTGTTGCTGCATGAGCGGAATTATCAATGCACCGCTGATTAGGAGACAATCCGGCACCGCCGGTCTTACGTTCCAGTACCGCTTTCCAGTATTTTCCGTGCTTCTTTCATGCTTTCAGCGGCATTTCTCTGCCGGATATTCTGATTGTTGATTCTCAGCGGCACACACCGTTCCAATACTCGGTCATAGATACGGGAGCGAGTCAGATCCTGCGGATTTTTCAGTTCCTCCAAGGTCATATTAGTTGTCACAATCAGTGGCAATTTGCTGCGATATCGGCTATCAATGACATTGAATACCTGTTCCAAGGCAAACTCCGTACTGCGCTCAATTCCCAGGTCATCAATAATCAGCAGACTGTACTGGTTCAGGCTGTCGATATATTGGTTCTTCTCCTCGGAATACAGCCCGGACAGGGCGTTGAGAATCCGGGAGAAATTGGTCATCAGCACCGGAACACCCTGCTCCAGCAGAGCGTTGGCGATACATCCGGCAAAAAAGGATTTTCCGGTTCCCACATCGCCCCAGAGAAGCAAGCCGATGGATTTTGCCTTCATTTCGCTCCAATGGACAACATAGTCATGGGCTTTCTGCATTTCCGGGTTGTAACCCTTATCATTGGCAAAGGTGTATTCCCGCAGGGACTTGTCCTGTAAGCCGTTGGCTTTCAGACGGGACACCTGATCCAGAAATTCACGGTGCTTTCTCTCCGCTTCCTCTTTATCCTGGACTTCCTGCTGACAGCGGCAGCGAATGGGAACCACCATTTCCTTTCCAAGAACAACCACATGGTGCTGCCTGGGTGTTTTACATTTGGCGCAGTGGATGAGGTTGTCTGATTCATTGCGGTATTCATCTTCCTGCAAAGGGCGGTCAGAAAAGATATTCTGAATGGTGCCAGTGATTTGGTTCATAGGCTTTCATCCTCCTTACATTCATAGCTGCGTCTTACGGGAGCCGGGTGATCCTGCGTATACCAGCTGTGAATCGTAGCAGCGTGGTCTTGATACCGCTTCCCGCTGGAACGTATATAGCCAGACAGCTTTTCGATATATTCCCGGTATAATGGTATTTCCTTTTGAAGCTGTGCCAGCTCCTTTTCATTCAGGAAAACATTTTGATATTTTCCGTAAGCGGTGCGGTCAGCCTTACTCCCTTGTTTCTTTATCTTGTTATTGTTCTTTTCATTATTACTTCCGGACACTTTTCTTTCCCTTACAGAGACAGTTTCCTGTCCGTCAGACGGATAGGTTTCTGTCTGTATCAGGGAAAGATTTCTGTCCGTCTGCACCAGATATTCCGGTGGGACTTTTACATAGATTTTGTTTGGCAATCCCGGTCCCTGACGCTTGCGGAAAATCAAATCCGTTTTTTCCAGAACTGCCAGAGCGGTCTTAACAGACATTTCGCTTTTGTGCATGGTTTCTGCCAAATCCTTGATTGGAAAGAATATGAACGCACGCCCACGCTCATCTACCCAGCCTTCGTTTTTCTGTGAAAGTCTTGCTCTATCCAACAAAAGTACATACAGTATTTTTGCGGTTTCACTCAGCTGCTCCATATCCAGTAAAAATCGTGGAAATGCCATATACGGCGGTATCAGGGTATCCTTTATTAGAAACTGTGTCATGCGTTCACCTCCTTCCGTTGTCAGAATAGATACCGGTTATTCCCCAAGAAAATCCCAGTCAAGGTCTGCATCTTCCGGTTCGGATGCTGCAACAGCTACCTGCGGTGTAATCTGAGCAATACCAACCATACAGCCTGCCAAATATACCGGTAGGGTCCTGTTCATGGCATTTTCCACCGCTGTTACAATCTGCTCCACGAAGCGTTCCTCACGCTCTCTGGTTTCCAGATACGGCTCATCTTGCTTCTTGTAGTAACGGTCAAAGTAGTCCACCAGAGAAATGGCGATAATCTGGCTGTAGGATTTGAATTTCTTTTTATCCATCGTTTGCAGATACTGCCACGCCCGGTTCTGCACATCCTTGTCCAGATTGAAACGAAGATTTGTGCTGCGGATATTCTCACTCATGCTTACTCCTTCCTGCGAAGGCTGGCATGGGCGAGATATTCATATCCCTTAGCAGTCGCACAAATATCATCCAGAATGGTTACACGGGTTTCATCGTACTGCCCGAAGTTTCTGACCAGACAGCCACCACCGCCAACAATATACAGTCGCATCAGTTCCGGATTGTATTCATAGCGGCGGAGTGTGGCGAAAATATCCGCTACATACCTTTTCGCAATGGCAGTGATACAGTCCAGATAAGGCTTGCCGATGTCCGCTGTTCCATAGCGAAGCACCTGCTCAATGGTGACTTCTTCGATTTTGACACCAAAGCTGTCCAGCACGGCATTTTTAGCAGCGATCATACACTGGTTCACACCAAACTTCTCTGTCCAACAACGGCTCTCCACCGCCTTTTTATTGTTGATATAGAGAATGTTCATGGTGCCGTTTCCGATGTCTGCAAGGAGATTGGTTCCCTTGAAATCGCCCAATCTGCTGACAATAGCGGGATAACCTTGAGGGAACAAACTGCATCCGACAAAATGGAGCTTGTACTCCTTACCATTGAAATGGAAAGATACATATTCATTGCGGAGCAGGTAAGTTCGGAAATCTTCACGCTGTTTGCGAACCCAGGTCAGCGGCAGACCGGCAGCCAGATGAACATCTGCTTCACGGATGCCATACGCATTCAGCTCTCTGGCAACTGCCATCAGAGTCAAAAGATAATAGTCCTCATCCATGGCTTTGTCCGGAATAAATTCCTTGTGTCCCTCTCCGATGCGGTAATAGGTGCCGTTGTATTCCAGAATGTTACCGGAGAAAATCGGTTCTGTGTCATAGGCAGTAATGCCGGTAGGGGTGACGGTGTTTGCTGTTTTGATGTTGCCGTAGCCATGATCTACGGCGATAATTTTGATGCTTTTCAGTTCTTTCATTTGCTTAATTCCTCCTCAAAAAATTTGATAGTCATAAAAAATGCCCTCTTTTCAGTAGATTTGCTTTGAAGTGGCACCGGATTTTTGAATTTGGTGCTGTTTTCATTGCAATTTCATTCTACTGGAAAGAGGGCAAAAGCACATTGAGCGTGGATTGAGTGGAAATTGAGCAAAAAAAGAAGCAGCCACACACCGTAGTGCATGACTGCTATACAAAATCATTTTTCCTTTTATTCTTTTGGCAAATAACTTTTGTCTATTGAAAGATTAACACAAGTTGCTACTGCAATATAGATTACTAAAATAATAGCCTCTAATACCAAAGTATTATACGGACGAGGGTAGAATCCTGCCGCAACACTTACGATAAATCTAATCGGGAAATAAAGTCCCAACCAATCAGAAATTTTGTAAAACTTTCTACGGAAGTTCTTTGTTTTTTCTGTTGCACTGGATACTTTCTTCTGATACGCATATTCAAACCCGCCAATGGCTGCAACAAACGGCAGGAAACTTAGAAATGCAAAAAACACATTTTGAAGAATGAACATTGTCATAAACTGCATCAAAAGTATCATCACTTCAAGTGTCACCAGATAGATCATAATCTGACCGAGATTATCGTTTTGAACTTCTTTTATCTTCGGCAAGTCATTATCACTTTGGTAATCATCGTTCAGTAAGTAATCTGTTGTAACATCAAACAGCTTGCTAAGTTGAAGAATGTTATTTGCATCAGGCATCGCAGCTCCTGATTCCCAACGAGAAATAGCTTGTCTTGATACATCCAGTTTTTCAGCCAAATCCTCCTGAGACATTCCATTGGACTTTCTCAGTCCTACAATTTTATCAGATAGTTTCATATGAAATCCTCCTTTGCTTGGTGACTTCATTGTACTTAAAATCACTATAATTCACCACCACACCGACTTTGCATATCCGCAACAAGAGTTTACATTGTACTATTTTTCAAGAATTTGCGGGTCAAGAAGGAAATCATAGATATTCACGGTCAAAATACCATAGTTATCATAGTACGGCTGTACAATATCTTTTGTAATAACAATCTTCTTGAAAGAATCGTCTATCTTTCTAAACGGTCTGATTTCCTGAGTACGTTTCGCTTCATCAGGTAATGAATAAGCTGACTGGATATAATATCTGGAAGAACCGAGATTGCATACAAAATCAACTTCCAGCTGTTTACGGGTTACCTTTCCTTCTTGGTCTTTTTCCGCAATAATAACAACACCAACGTCCACGCTGTATCCACGCATACGCAGTTCGTTATAAATCACATTTTCCATGGAATGTGTCTGCTCAAACTGACGGAAGTTAATCCTTGCGTTGCGAAGCCCAAGATCAGAGAAATAGTATTTCTTTGGAGTTTCAATATATGCCTTACCCTTGATGTCATATCTCTGTGCTGATTCAATCAGGAAAGAATCCTCAAAACAATCCAGATATTTCTTGATCGTTTTTGAAGTGATTTTAGATTTTTTTACAGTCTTAAAGGTATTCTTTAACTTCTCAGGATTGGTCAGAGAACCAATAGCAGAGGAAAGGATATTCAGCAGGTCTTCCAGTTCTCCAATATTTTTAATCCGGTTACGTTTGAAAATATCTCGAATATAAATTTCGCTAAACAGGTTTTGCAATGCTGCCGCCTTATCGCTGCTACTTTCACGAAGAACGACCAGCGGGATGCCTCCGTAAAGCATATATTCAGACAATCCCATATACTTGTCGCCTTTGAAAACCGACATAAATTCCGAAAAACTCAGTGGATACATATGGACTTCATCTCCACGTCCGGCAAACTCCGTAACAATATCTTTGGACAGGAATTTTGCATTACTTCCGGTTACGAATACATCCATATTATCTTTGCGAAGATAACCATTCAATACAGATTCAAAGCAGTCCATCAGCTGAACTTCATCCAAAAGCAGATAATACATTCCATCCGTGGTAACTTGGGAACGGATATATGCCATAAATTTCTCCGGATCAACTCCACGTTTTTCTTTTTCAATTTTGATAAGGCTTTCTCCAATCAAATACAGGTCATCTGCGGAATCAAACGCAAAACGAATAATATGGTCAGCAGGGACACCGGACTCTAACAAGTGATTATAGAAAATATTATTCAGCAGATAGGACTTTCCACATCTGCGAATACCTGTAATTACCTTAATCAATCCATTGTTCTTTCTTCTAATCAATTTGTCTAAGTAAAAATCTCTGCGAATCTCCATACAATAACCTCCTTAGGAAAGATTTTTGCAACTTAATACAGTTTTCTGTTCTATATTACCATATCGCAACCTTCAAATCAATATGTATAACCGGTTTTAGGAAAGATTTTTGCAACTTAACACAGTTTTCCGTTCTAAAGCCTATTATATGCTTCAATCAGGATATTATCCCTGTATTCTCTCATTGTTTTATTCTGTTTCAACAAAGGAAAAGCAGCCACACACCGTTAAGTACATGGCTGCCCAAGGCAGTTCTTTATTTAATTTGAGGCTACGACAGACTGCGATTTGAAAAATGATGATTTTATAAACTATATACCCACTAATCCCATTGTAACTTAATCTTGCCATCTGCTTTTTCAAATTTAAGTATTAGATCTATAAATGAGTAAATCCTAAATTTTGCACAAAAGAAAGACACCCTCTGCTGAATGATGTATAATTGAAGTGCGACCAACAACCTACTCATTCAAACAAGGGGGTGCCTATTGCAAACATTATACATCATTCCAATAAGATTTACAATTACTTTAAAGTTCTCAACCTCAACTGTTTTTTATCCGATATTTACCTGCAGCATTTTATGGCTATCATTCTTTCTACCTTTTTGCGTGGATACCGTGGCAAAACAACGGATTTCGCCTTGACCAGCCAACATCATAGAACGATTGTGGCTCACTTCCTGAATCAGGGAAAGTGGAATGATTTCCTTTTTCAGGATGCCCTAAGAAACAGCGTTGCATATTTGATCTACCGGGAGGCGACTATTTCCGGTCAGCCTATCTTTTGCATTGTGGATGATACGATTGCTTCCCATACAAAGCTTTCGTCACAGGCTTTGCATCCAATCGAAGCTGCGTATTTTCATCAATCTCATCTGAAAGGCAGACAGGATTATGGGCACCAGATCGTGTCCGTCATGCTTTCTGCAATGGAATCACTCTGAATTATGCCGTTATTCTGTATGATAAAACAAAATCAAAGATCCAGATCATACAGGATATTGCTGCAGAACTTCCTATTGCACCGATAGTTTCCTACTTCCTTTGTGACAGCTGGTATACTTCAGCCAAAGTCATGGATTGCTTTGCTAAAAAAGGATTCTACACCATAGGGGCTTTAAAAACCAACCGAATCCTCTATCCTTGCGGAATCCGTCAGAAAGCCAGTGCATTTGCCCTTCACTTGCGGAAAACAGATCCAAACATCAGCCTTGTGACCGTTGATAAAAGGCAGTTTTACGTATATCGGTATGAAGGGAATCTGAATGATGTTCCCAATACAGTGGTTCTACTGAGCTATCCAACACCATGTTTTGGGATTCCAAAAGCACTGCGGATCTTTGTTTCAACGAATGCAGCATTATCCACGCAGGAAATCCTGAGACTTTATACCCAACGCTGGCAAATTGAACTGTTTTTCCGACAAAGCAAGAAAAAGCTTGGTCTGGATAAATATCAGCTGCGTTCCCAAAAAGGAATCCAGAGATACTGGCTGATGATGTCATTTGTCCATTATATGTGTTGCACTTGCAAAGGAACCTATATTTTTTTACATATAGAATAACCAACTTCTTCCCAAACAGGATCCTTTAGATAATCTATTGCATCCGAAATAATAATAAGCAAATCCATATAGCATTTGGGTGATGATTCCTCTTTTTTATATAAACTCAAAATATACTCAAAATAGCCATCAATAAAGTTGACAGACCATTTCTGCGACTCACTACCTTTCATGAAATAACACCTACCTTTATAAATTTAGTCCAAAAGAAACCAACGATATCAGCCATGAAACTCCAAAATAAAAAACAAATGACATAATTCCAGCTGTATTAAAAAAAACTACTAATCTACTTTTTTCAGAAATAATTTTTTCTAATAATTTCTTTTTACAATAATACAAATGTAAAAGTATATTCTTCTTACTACAGAGCAATAGCAGGATTAAAAGCATTAAAAAGAGTCCTGCATTTAATAACATGGTTAAAACCATATTCATTGAAAAGGAAAACAATTTATTTTCCCACAAGAAAATCCCCAGATTATGAATAACATGAAAAGTAATAGCATACCATAAATTTCCTGTGAGGCAGACCAAAACACCTGAAAAAAAACCAATCAAAAGAAATATTAATAATAACCCCTGACCATGCATTATAGCAAACAGTATAGTTGTTGCTAAAATTGCAAATCCCTCCCCATAAGACTTCAGCTTAGACCATAGAATTCCCCGAAAAATCCATTCCTCTACCAGAGGTCCCAGTATTACACCTGTGAAAATATCTAAACCACTGTGTAAACTTTTATCATTCATCATTACGATGTCTTGAAATACTTTTGCATACAAAAACAAAAAGAATGCACAAAAAACATGGGATAAAAATATTACAAATGCCGTTAATAAACCTTTTTCCAATACGGATAATTCATATTTGTTTTTAGAATAACATGTATCCAGCAAAGACAACCTTCCCCATTTTTTCATTCCCACCCATACGATACCAGCCCAAAATATATAAAAAGCCATATTTTCAGCAAAAATCGGCATTATTCGCATAAGTATTAGCGAACCCAAATACGCAATCAATAAGATCCATCCTATTTTGCCGGCAATTATTTTTAATTCACATTTCCTTTGTTCGTCCATCGTGCATATATTCTCCATATAAAAATGTCCCATAATTATCCTCCTGGTTTTAATTTGCTCCTTGCAACTTTTAAGCAAAAATTATACTATAACTTATTAAAAAACTCTTCACGTTTCTTTAATGTTCGAATAGCAATCCTGATTAGTTGCAGATATTTTGCTTCTAAATTTCTCTTTCCAGTTAAGCGGTTACAGAGCATGTGGCATATTGAAAGCAAAATGTGTTGTTTTGTCTCAGTTAACGTAGGTGCAAAATACAATGCTTTTTTCAGGAATTGTAACTTTTCTTTTCTTTTTAAATAAATTGACAAACTTTCTTTTAATCGCTCATCAATATTTTCTATAGCTCCCTTATCCAGTTGGAAAAGTATCATTATCTTTTCCGATGTGCAAAGGAAAGTCATGACTTTAGCACTTTTATGAAATCTATAGCGTAGTTTTGTGCAATTTTTCAAATTTGCTCATTTATAGTATTAGAAAATATCTACATTTTTCATCGACAGTCAACATACCGGTTTTTATCTCTGGTGTCAAATCTAATATGGTCTCTTTATTTTCATTTTCTACAATAACATGGATACTTCCTTTTGAGACATCGCCATCCAACTTAAAAGTATATTAACGACTTTCGTTAAATTTTATTACCTTTTTTACATATCCGCTACAAGATGAAAAAGAAACTTCGCATTTATTTTTCCCTCTGAGTGAAACAACAAATAATAAGGCTCGTTTTGCGTTCAAAATCATATATCCGTTGACCCATAAAAAATAAAACAAAACCAACATTGAAATAAATACAATCGCTAATTTCATGAATTCACTCATGCCAACACCTCACAAAATTCAATTTTTCGCATCCAACCACTGTCTACCTAATTGCACCCCAGCCTGAGTATAAGTTTCTAATATGTCCTGCTTCTTTTCTTCAATCAGTTCCGGTTCAGCATCAAACAGCACCTCATAGATAGCCAGAGCGTTCTTAAAGTGTGTGGTAGCTTGCAGCACATCGCCGATTGACAGACAGATATTGCCCATAGCTTCTTGTACAACGGCATAATCACCGGACACATCAGAGTTAGATTCTTTGATGACACGAGACAGCCTTTGTAATGCAGATAACCCGAGGTACGGCTCACCCATATCCGTCAGCAGTACCGCATAATTGGTGATTTGCGGAATACTGTCATGATAAGGCGCCAAGCCGTATTGCTCAAGCAAGTGAATACCCGTTTCCATATGCTGCTTTGCCAGTTCCAACTTACTGGTCTGCTTATACAGACCGCCAAGGTTTGCATGGAGATTCGCTGCAAGAAGGGCGTTCTCTGCGGTCACTTCGGAGATCAGCGTCACAGCTTCTTTTTCCAGCTTGATTGCCTTTTCCGGTTTCTTCTCATTAGCGGCACGGAAGTCCAGAAGCAAAGCACGGTCAGAAACAGAACCAATGGTATTGTCTTTCAGCATAGAAGCCAGTTCTGTCAAAATCAATTCCATTCCAGATTCATAGCCATACTTCTGCATATACGGAAAGGAATCTTCCAAAAACCGGAGATAGGATGCAGTATCGTCTTTTTCAATCGAAGTCACGATATTATTGACCGTCTGGAACAACTGTTTGTAATAGGAAACTTCTTCGCCATGCCGTAGACAAAGTTCCTGCAAGCTGTTGAGCAGGGTGTGGCAGTTCCGGACAGAAGGCTTGGTTTCTGTAATTGCTACTTCCTGAATCATCGGATGCAAGGCAATCGAATGACAGGACTTTGTCTGTATGAATCCTTTTTCCACCAGATCGTTGATGGTATTCATATTCCGAAGCATCAACCAGCCTGCAAACACACGGGAACTGATACCGGTTGTCGGTACAAACGCCATGCTCCGCATAATATCCTGTTCATCACCGGCAAGCTGATACAAGGAAAACAATGTATGGATATGGTCATAGTAAGTTGCCTTGCGGCTCTGACCGTCCTTGGTGATGCCGATTTTATCATCAGCATCCAAGGATGTTTTTTCTTCTTTCAGCTTTTCCAGCAAATCCATCGGCTCCAGAATACCCGTTTCAAGCAGTCGAGCTGCCAGTTCTACCGCCAACGTGTGACTGTGAACCGTATCAATGATTTGTTCCAATACACTCTGGTATTTTTCTGCGTCCGAGAAAAAGCAACCGGCAATGGATAATAACGCCTGCTTGCCTGCAATTTCGGTTACTTCCATGGAATCGTAGTTATCAAATCTGCTGCGGGTCGTGAACAACATACGGCAGCGATATTTCATCACAACAGAAAGAGTGCTGTCCTGAGAAGCCGTAGTATTAAAATTATCTACAATAAACAGCGTATCTTCTTTCAATGTACGCAGGAAGCGATTGTGTTTGCGGAAGCGTTCCTGCTCGCTGTCATCCGGAAGGTCATCAGCAAAATCCATATCCGCTATATCCTGCATCAGATTACCGGTATAGGTCAGATACAGAACATTGGTGTATTCCTTGCGGTGCTGCTTTGCATAGGCTTTTGCCAGTTCGCTCTTACCGATACCGGCGATGCCATGAAGAAATACCTTTCCATGCTCCAATAACAATTCGTGAAGCATTTCCAGTTCTTTTTCACGTCCGCAGAAATGTCGGCAAGGCTTTGGTGCTCCTTCATCAGCAATGAAATCACTGAGAATTGGAGAAAGCTTTCCGTCAGCAAGGAGATTCTTTACCTTTGGGTCCCCGAACCTTTAGGAATGTAGCCGAAATGTTACATTTGTCAGTATATCATATATATAGGAAGTAATCCAGTTCTTTTTTTCTGTACTATTCCTCATAAATAAATCCGTTGTCTGTAAGGTATATGTATCCGTATGGTTCCGCTATGCATCCATCCGTATCCAGTTTCCCATATACGGCACAAGCATAATATGAGCCGGCATGAACTATCCCGGTGCCATCTCCACATTTAATTACGAACCATCTGTATCCGCTGTTCCTCACAACCTCTTCGGCGAACGCTCTGTACTCCTCCTCTGATATTCCCTTTAAGGTGTCTTTGTCAACCTCAATGTATGCCATCAAGCTATCGCCTACTATTTTGGATTGCAACTCTGCATCAATCAGTGGATTCCCTGTTTCATTTTTCCCCGGTATGATAACGCTTTCCGGAACTTCCTGCGCACTTTCTTGAGTTTTTGAATCGCTTTCCTGGGTTTTGCATACATTTTCTTCGATTTTGATAACATTTTTTGTATTTTCCTGCGTGATTCCATATTTCTGCGCTATCATCTGTTTTCTTTTTTCGGCACTATTCTTGCTTATAGCAAAGGCGGCACATACAAGTACCGCCACAATTACAAGAACCGCCATTGCTCTTGCTTTCTTCATTCTCTCTGCTCCTTTTAAGCTAATATTTTGTAATTTTGGATATGTGATACCCGGAACAAACACGTTTTGCATACTCCATAATCATCTGTCAAGAAGTAATAGTTCTTCGGCAAATACAGGTTCGGGTCGTTCCGATATCGTTCATCTCCCGATTTTCTTAAATATCCCTCGTATTCTGCTCCGTCGAATAGTCTGACCTTTATTCTTCGTCCCAGGTTTTCTTCCAGTGCCTTTCTATTCATCCTGCGCCTCCTGTATTGTTTCTCCTCTGGCATACGCATTGAAAGCATCCTCAAGCCCTATTTTTTCTATCACAACCATCAGACCATATGTAAGTTTTACTAAATCGAACGCTTTTATATTCAACAGTTCTACGCTTAAATCGTCACTGCCGTTTTTCAGGTCTACACAGCATCCTTGCTGAATTTCTTTCGTGCTCCCATCGTCATACGTTACCGTAATCCCTGCAACTTCCTTGTCTTTTTCCTTGATTGTATAATCGTCCATCGTTATTCCTCCTGCCTATTTATCCTTTTATTTTTTTCGGTAAACTTTTTTCCTACGCTCCCTGCCTCTCTTGCACTTTATCGGGCAATCAGGCATTCGCCTTTTGTCAGCCTCCCCGGTATCTAGCCGAACTTCACTTCCGGTTATATAGCATCCAGCAAATTCTACATCCGCCATTGGAGCCGTCCAAAAAGGACACCATGTGCATGATTCAGGCAGATGCTCCGCCTTAATTTTGAAACCGAATTTTTCATAATTTGCAAGCATTGATATTTCTCCTCATAATTCTAATTGAACGGTAAGCCGGTATCATCATCTGGGACGCTCATAAAACCATCGCCATTCGGAGTTGGCATCTGACCGGTTCCCTGTGCTTCGCTACTTCCTTTGCTCTCTGCGAACTCCTGCTCCTCCACTGTTATTTCAGTGGTATATATTTTCTGACCATCCTTGTTTGTATAACTTCCTGTTGTGATTCTTCCAGAAATAACAACTTTTGTTCCTTTTCTGAAATACTTCTCGGCAAACTCCGCCTGTTTTCCAAACACTACGCAAGGGATGAAATCTGCTGTTTGTTCTCCCTCTCTTTTGAATTTTCTGTCTACCGCAATAGTGTATCTTGCTACTGCTGTATTGTTCCCCTGCGAATATCTAACTTCCGGGTCGCGCGTAAGGCGGCCTATCTCGATTGCTTTATTCATTTTTAGCCTCTCTTTCTTTTACCAGCAACTAACTGATGCACCATATTTCCGAGCCAGCTTGCGGCTATAACCTTTAGTACCCCCCCCGATTGTAATATAGGCTGTTCTTCTGCTGTTCATCTTTACATCTACAGGACTACCGCAAGTAAAGCATTTATAAGTAAATTCCGCAGTATTCATATTTGTCATGTACTTAAATTCATTGCCACACTTGCATTTCGTATAAAGCGGTTTAAGGTTTACCAGTTCCGTTTCTTTGCCACATTCACATTTATAGGACTTGATTTTTTCTTTTGCACAGAATCCTTTTTCCTTTCCGCATTTATCGCATTTGATATACAGGAACCCTTTGTATCCGTCAGGATGTTCCATATCCTGCGGCTCTTCGGTTTTCTCTGGTTCTTTCTTCCATCCAGTACCAAACAGGCTGTCATTCCGGCTGTGAGGCTTTTCCTGCATTCTTTTCACAAATTCTTGTGCTGTGATACTTTCCTTGATTTCCTCTTCCTTTTCAGCTTTGATACCAGTATTATCCTCAACACCGTCAATCGCTTTGATTTTATTATGGAATCTCATGGCGTTATTAAGAAGTGACATTGTATCCGCATCGTCCATCTGAAATGTATTTTCTCCATATCCACTAATAATTTTAACTTCCATCTTTTTTCTCCTTACTGTCTGTTTTTCTGCAAATCGTAAATAATTCCATTTACCGTATCAACCCACCGTTCCAGTTCTTTCCAGTCTTTCTGTTCCCCTGCAAAAGGTCCAAGGAGCAGTAGCCTCTCAGATGCAGATAATCCACTCGACTTAAACTTCTTTTCATTTTTCAGCAAATACTCTTCACATTTTCTGTAAGTCTCCTCATCAAATGGCTTTCTTTCATGCTCATATGCACTGTATTCAGCCGGACTGCAACCGGCAATCTTTGACATTTCCATCATCGATATTTTTGCGTCTTTCCGTAATGCTGCTATGTACCCTGCGTACATTCTTTTTCGGCTGTTCAGATTCTGGATTCTGAATCTTTCCTGCATGGCTTTTGTTTCTGTAACCTTAATCAGTTGCCGTACTTCGCATTTCTCATTCTCGCAATCATGTACAAAGCCGCTTTTTCCGTTTTCTCCATCCCAAAACCCGACAACGTGTTTGGTCGGTTCATTGCATCTTTCACATTTTGTATTTAACAGCATTTCCTAGTCCTCCCTCGGCTTATTCAAAACATCCAGATGCTTTATCAAGCATTGCACGCATCCTATCTGCTGAAATCCTGGTTTGCATACCATTTCCACCGGTATAGGGCAACTATGAGCATTTGAGATAATGTATTCTGCAAGAGCTTTTTCTCCGGCTTTCGCCTTTTTCAATCTCTTGTCCGCCGCATCCAGGCGATTATCTACATGACCTATGAAATCTACCATTATCCGCATGGTTTCTTTGCAATATTCTTCGTTGATTCGGTATTCCTCATGTGTGAAATCATGCAGGAATAGGTCTATTCGCCGTTTCAACTCATTTTTATTTTTTATATCCATCTTTTCTGTGCCTCCTGTATTTTACAGAACACTTGCGGCAGCAATATTTCTTTCCTGGAATATCCGTCTGAAATATCTTCCTGCAATACAAGCACTTTCTTTCCTCCATCTTCTAGCCTCCACTCATATCGAATAGGTCAAATAACGTAAGCTGTCCGGTAGGCAGTACCTTTTCTTTGGGAATCTCTTTCAGGTATTCCTCAATCTGTTTGCGACAATATTTAAAACTGTCCTGGTATCTTTCCGGGCGTTCGTGCCGCCTCATTCCGACATAATCATTCCCATTGATAAAACTCTGCAATCCTGTAATATATCCCATGACCGCACCGATATGGCACTGTTCTTTTTGCCTTTCGTTCAACTTCCCAAGATTCTGCATGATAAAAATATAATTTTCATCTGCCTTATAAACCAAGAGAGAGCTTTTAGCATTTTCCCTGATTTCATCCATCCTCGCCATATAATAATTGTCTACCTGCGGCGGTGTTTCTCTGAAATATTCTTTCGGGTAGTCCTTTTCTTCCAACTCCTCCTGGCACTTCCGCTTGTCATATATGATATGGTTCCGCACAATGTTCATGTTGAAGCCATCTTCATATAATGGGTCGCTGCCTCCATGCGTGTTGAGATATTCCCATCTTTGAAAATCTTTCTGCAAATTTTCCTGCAATTCCTCTGCTCTCGTCCTTTTCTTCGCCATTCTGCGCCTCTTTTCTATCCCCTCCCCGGCATCCATGGGTGCCGGGATGAGAAGATTGATAGATTTCTATGCAATGGTACAAGCCGGAGCGCAGCGATTAGCCCAGCCCGCGGTGCTGGTGCAGACGTAACCATCGGAGTTCACATACCACGTATTGGTCGAGCCGCCCCGATTAGCCGAGCGGGTCCAGTGTCGGCAGGTGTTGCCATCCTCTGTGAATTTCACTCTGTTCGCCTTATTTTCATAAAATTCGTATGGTGTTTCCTCCGGGTCGAACTCCTCTTTTGAGAGTAGGAAAAACAAATCTTCTGTCTGTTCTCCATTGCTGTTGTTTTTCTTCACTTTTGCCAGGTAAGGAATGAGGTCTGCAAATCTTTCTTTGAACTCATCACTCTGTAAATATTCTCTCAGCTCGGAATCCGCCCATACATTACTGCCGTAATCTCCTTTTGTATCGAACTCTCTCGCCTCAATCGCTACATGAGCCTGGATTGTCATGCTATGGTCAAGCGTTTTGTCCGCAAGTTCCTCCACATCAAAGCCGATAACATCGTATGGAACCTCTTTTCCGTCAAACATAATCCAGATTGTATCTCCAACCGAAACATGGTTCTGGATTTCTCCGTTTCTGATAAGTGCTCTTAATTCATCCAGCGTAAATGTTTTCTTGTATTTATGTGTGATGTTCAGCTCTTTTCCGGTATCTTTTGACTTTTCATGCTCCTGGTCCGAATCCACACCAGGCATGGCGCAGTTGCAAAATGGATGCAACGGTTCTGCGCATACTGCCTCTGCTAATTTCTGTGCCGTTTCGTTTACTCTTCCTGCCGCAAATTCCAGAAACGCATCTCTTTCCCTCTTGATAAACTTCTTGCTGCCTACTGCCTCCATACAGAATCCGTATGCACTTAATCTGATTGAATTGATACTCATTCTTTTTGTCCTCCTGTTATTCGATATGTTTTGTTTCTCCTGCAAAGCAATTTCCGCAGAACCGGTATATGCCTTTCTCCACCCTTTCAAAAGTCGGGAAAGTGTCACGCTCCGTTCCCATCTCATCGTCCATCACTCTGCTGTATGGCGCACCCACCTGCAAGTATCCATCTCTGTATATTCTTGGTGTTGTGACATCCATAAAATATATGAATACGCTTTCATCCACCAGGTCACCCGGTTTCGCATAATCATACCAGCTATATTGGCAATTACCGTTTGCCTCTCTTTCCCAGTCTTTCATGGTCTTGAGCTTTCTCCGATGCATTTTCAGCCGCCTTTCTGTATTCACTTACTATGTAGCTGTCCGCATGGAATCCGTTCAGGATATTAACTGCCTGTAATTCCGTTATTCCGCATCGGTTCTGTAACTCAATTCTTAATTCTCTTCGCTCCCTTATGTCCTGCCCTGCTGTGTCCGGCAGAGCTTTTGCACGTTTCCGGTATTCTTCTACAATCGCCCTTGTCAAAAGTTCTGCCATACCTCTGTTACCTCCTATACGCCCGAAGCAGACGTTTTCTGTAATTCTGTGATAACTTCTTTCAAAGCATATTTGCCATTCGTTGTAAGCTGCCTCTGCCAGCATCCATTCTTCGGTGACCATCTGAAACCATGTTTTTTTACAATATCCCTTGTTTCTTCATCCGGTTTTCCATCAAAGAAAAGCTGTAATCTCATAAGGTCTGTATTTTCTACCACTTTGAAGAAATCGTTCCCTGTTTCCTTAGTTCCTGCCTCTTTTGCCTTTTTCAGTCTTTCCAGTCTTGCCTTGGTATTTTTGATTTTTGCATTATTGTTTGAAAGCTGATACCCTGCGAATGGTGCATCGCTCAAATGCCAACTTTCTGACATAGCCTTTTTCAATTCTTCCTGCTGTGAAACGGAAAGTTCCGGGCATCCCTCGACTGTTTTGTGCTTTCTCCAATATGCATTGACCGCTTTCATTCTGTCCTGAAGCTCTGTAAGGCTTTCCAGCTTTTCCTCCAACATCTCAATGGCCTGTGCGTCCCCGGATAAAATCGGCTGGTTCATTGTGAGCAGATTTGTAATCTTCTTTGCATAGGATTCCAGGCTGTTCCACTCCTGCATGAGTGAATCCCTGCGGCTGTTCTGCTTGTTCTTTTTCTTAACCGGGAAGTTACCGGCTCCAGAAATCAGAACTGACGGACAGCTCGCTTCGTTTCTGTAGTAGGAATTGTAGTATTCCGCCAGCTTTTTGCTGTATCTCCCTGCCATTCTCTCTGCCTTTTCAGCAAGGTTCGGTCTCTTCTGTTTGATTTTCTCAACAACCGCATAGACACTCTCCACTCGCTTGCGGTATTCCTCTGTTGCGCTGCCCTGCTTATAATCACTCATTGAATTGGCATCGTTGGCGGCTCTTGCCATATCCTCGCTGATTGTATAGAACTGAATCTCCATTATTCGTCCTCCTCCATTTTTAAGATTGTTCTGTGCTCATATTTCATCGTTGCCTGTGAATCTTTGAACTTTGAAAGCTCCCAATCTGAATTGTAAGGATGGAAGTTAAGGTATCCATCACTGCCAACTGATATGCTCGCTGACATTTCCTCGCCATTCCCTTTTAATGCCTCCTGAATTGCTTTCAGGTGCGGATATACTGCTTTGCATAATTCCTCGAACTGTTTCTCTGTCATTTCAATTTTTTCTTTGCTCATTTTTGTGAGTTCCTTTCTTATTCTGCTGTTGCGTGGAAGAACATTCTTTCCACTTCCTCTGCTCCCTCTTCCGCATCCATGATACCGGCTGCCATCTCATTCAGGATTGAGCCAACATACAATGCCTGTAATGCTTTTCCTGTCTGAATCAAAATCATCTGTACGCCGTTGTTTTCCTTGGCTGTAGCGGTTGCCCCTGTTCCATATAACCTGTTTTCGACTGCATTCATAAGCTCTTTGAATAATCCCATCTTCATTCCTCCTTGTGTTGTAACTCACTATATTGAGTTGTTTGAGTATATACTAACACGTAGTAGGTAGGTGTCAATACCTTTATTAACAAAATCTCAATTTTTTGAGTTTACTTTTCAGGTGGTACTATTTCGAGAGAATATCCCATAGAATTTATGACGTGCTCAATAATTATGAATCTTGCAGAATCATCCTCTGTATCAGCCGCTATATCTTCCAGCTTTGTTATATCCGGCTTTCCATCCTGCGTCAGTTTAATTTCAAAACCAAGACCGTCCGCAATTTTTTTGATTGTTCCATAGGTTGGTGATACTCCCACATTCAGTTTGTACCACAGATTCTGCCTGGTCCATCCGATACGTTTTGCCGCCTCCTCGTATGTGATACCATTATCGAGCATATACTGCTTGAATTTTTCTATAATATCCACTGCCTACACCTCCACAAAATTGAATTTTGGATGTTTCTTTCGCTCCTCGCATTTCTGGAACCACTCCTGCACCTTTTCTGCACAGAAATCTTTCCCGGCTGTATATTTCCCACTCGAAAAAATAATGCCACTTTCACTGTCAATTTCGTGAATCCAGTACACATATCCCCCATAATTCGGTCGTACTGAAATTTCATACCACTTTCCGAATCTATCGGTCGGAAATGTCAAGAAATCGCATCCCGGCTTTTTGGTGTAGTCAAGCTGCATCTGGTCGAATATCCAATCTGCCAATTCGTCCAGATTTTCAAACGTCTTGTCGAACGCTTTCTGGTTATAATCGTTATAATACTTTACGATTTTTGCTGTTATCATTACGCACATTCCTCCTGGTATTTATATTTTATGCCCTGCATATTCTCTTCCCATTTGGCAGACTCGGGCGTTAATTTTACGAACTGTTCTACAATCTCTAACAGTTCATCTTCGTCCAGTTCCACCATCGGGCAGCCGTATTTGCTTTCCAACTCTTCCTGCTCCTCATCCAGGAACAGATAGTCCTCTCTCAATGGCGGCGGCTCTTCATCATCCCACTGGCTCCGCCTGCGTGGTGGGTTTTCAAATTCTTCTCGCCTGCGCTCCCAGTATTCGTCCTCATCCGGTATATTCCACACTTTAGTCCTCCTTGAGATTCCCCAGGATTTCATCTGCCCTTTGCATAATCTCTGCAAATTTATTGTTTGCCTCTTCCATCTCCTGGCGTTTTTTCTCTCTTGCCTTGTAAAATTCTTCATTTTTCAGCTCATCTTCCCACCCATTTATGAACTGTCGAACCTCCCGGACATTATTAAACCCGCATTCGTTTTCATAGTCATTTCTGGCTGTGAAGATAACGTATTTCTTTTCCCTGCGCTTATCATCAATGGCAACTCCGAAATACAACTCATCTCTCTGCTCCTCATCAAGAGGCTCGAATCTTACATCATCATAAAGTGGCCCGACCATCGGGCAATTATTTTTGAACCACACCCGGTAGTTATCCAGTATGTAATCGCTTGTGATACCTTTCAGAATCCCCCAGATTTTCGCCAATCTTCCTGCAAGTGCCTTATCATCGCAAAACCAGTCATACCAGCCTGCCTCAATCTGTGTTTCTCTGTCTTTCGCAAGGAAATCTCCCTTGCGGTATCTCTCGCAAAACTGTCTTAATGTCATATCTGCCATAGCTGTTCCTCCTATTGTTCATCGTTTGTGCTCATCGCCTTGTGCTCCACTCTCCGGCGTTCAGACCTTGCTTTCTTTTTCAAGTTCCTTTTCCATCTTTTGATTGTCTGTGCTTTTGTATGATTCCGAGAAAAATCGTAATCATCCAGAATGTATCTCCCTCCGCTTTCTCTTTCTCCGTATGCGTGCATCTTTCTCCGGCTCACGCTTCTGCCCTCCCTCCATTCTGTATCTGCCTCTTAATCGAGGCAGACTTCCTGTGAAATTGTGTACTGTTCTTTTAATTTATCGAACGCTTTATTGGTTACTCGGTATTCGTTCCAGCCTACCCGGTAATGCCCCGGTGTGCAGAAATCCTTATCCGTATATTTTTTCAGGAATGTAATTCCCCGGCCTTTGATTTCCAGTGGCGTATCAATAAACCAATGACCGCCATAATATCCCCGGCTCGCCTCCATCTGGCAATCAGGCTTTGCGCCTCCCATCTCCGGCGTATACTGATACACCCCAGGTTCGGTTGCCTCCTGCGACTCCTGCTTTTCTGGCTGTGTCAGCTCCAGGCGTTTTCCTCTGCCAATCCTGCGAAGAGTGTACATCTCTTTTTCAGAAATATATCCTTTCTGAAAAAGCTGTTCTACGCTTTCAAGATAGAAATTGCAGGATTCTAAAGAATCGCAAATCTCAAATAACTGAATCAGATTGTTATAACCGTTGCTATGTTGTACCGGAAACTGGATAATCTGTGCTGCCATGATTTTGACCTCCTACTCACTTTTGTGTGTTTCATAACTCGTTCTTATGAGTTTAATATAACACGTAGTAGGTAGGTGTCAATACCTTTATTTACAAAAAGCTCAAAAAATGAGTTTTATTTCTTTTCCTTGCTTTCCTCTGGATTTTTCTTCGGTCTGCCTCCAAGTTTTCCTCTTTCCTGCTGTTTCCGGCAGTATTCTTTTCTTGCCTCGGTTTCCATATCCATTTTTGTCCGAATGAATATAAATGCCATATCCGCCGCCGCACTCAAGTCTTTTGGTTCTTCGCCCCTCCATCTGTAAATCATAAGCGCTTTGAAGAGTGTCCCCATATCTCTATCGCTCAACGTCATTACCGGCTCTGCAATATCAGGGTGTAGAATTAAATCCTCCATGCCTCACGCCTCCTATCTGCCTTTCTTGATTCTATCTGCCTTTGTTTCTGTTGCCTCGCTTTGAAGAAATTTCTTTATTCCCTCTCTGCAATACTGTCCTGTGTACGGATTCGGACACGCTCGCTCGCCAGCTTCATGTGCAATCGCATCATCATAAATACAGTACGCGCATTTCTTGAATGCCCCTCTCAATATTGCACTTGCTATCGCATCATCGCTTGCACTGTTAAGCATTTCCCTTACTGTCATAGCTCCCTGTACCTCCTGTTCTGAATAAATCACACGCCATCATAAAGCCTGCGATGAATCCCTGCTTTTCTCTGCTATCTCCATACTGGACCATACTGTCCCATATATCGCCCTGCAATTTCATAAGGCTGTTATCTGCTTTGCTGCATATATTTCTAAACTGGCGAATCGCCTCCTGCTCCTCTCCGCTTTCTGCGCTCTCCATGCGCTCATCGACATATGCCTGATACAGTAAATCAATCGTTCTCACTTTCCGCCCTCCTGTTCCGTTATCCTAAGTAATCGTACCTTGTGTGCCAGTGGTATTGGTAAAATCCATTGGCAGGGTTAATCCCCTCGTACCGTTCTCGCCATTCTTTCAACATTTCCCGATATGTAAACAGCTCTCCTGTTTCTTTATTCCGGTACAGTTTCGCCGGCTGTTCGCCGGTATTTTCTTTATCCATCCTGCTCGCCTCCCTCTTCCGGTAAATACTCAACTTTAATGTGAGCCGCCATGAAGCAATCAGGTTCTCCGTCAAATTCGTTGCCTGCGGATGAGTTGAGCGTATCTCCTCTTTCCTCGCAGCACTCTCTCGGACTGCAACAGTCTGTATTCTTCCAGAGCTTTCCGTTTTCATCCTCATACACGTACCGTCCCCAATCATCCCTGCCGATATATTTCAGATGCAATGTTTTAATCTTTACAGCAGCCAATTCATAATTGATAACATCAAAATGTCCGAGCGGCTTTTTGTATTCGATATAGCCCCATGCCTGGCAGCCTACTTCCTCAACAAACTTTTTATTGTCGAAGTTCTCAGTCTCCAGGACTTCGTTATTTTTTGGCTTCGGGTATCCTCCCGGCATGATTGGACGCTGTGTGCTGTAATACCTGTACCCTGCCGGGGAGATTTTCTTTTCTTTCGCATCAGGGTAATGTGCTATGACATCCTGTTTCGCATCCTCTATTGTTTTGAATGGTCCTGTCCCTGCGGCTCCTTTTCCCTTGTCCTCATCATAAAGAAAATGATTGTGGTATCCATCAACGTCCTGGACTATTGCGATATGATTCACGTATCCATCATCCATATGCAGTGCTGAATGAAACATTGCTACAATATTCGCCATCATTTGTATGTCCTCACTTTCTGCCCTCGTACCCTCCGGGGCGGGTAACTGTTTTATAATTCAAATGCCATTGCTGCATCTTTCTCCGATGCTCCCTGTTCCATGCAGGCGTTGTATCTCATCAACTGCCGTTCCTCTTTAATCTCCCTGATTCTCTTTAAGGTTGGCCAGTCCACCAATGCGCCCACGCAATACGCCTTTTCCATAAGCTCCTCGACTTCGCTGATTCTTTCCTGGACCTTATCCCACTGCTCGTCTGTATATGTGTGTGCCGGTGCCTCCTGCATGTCAATTTCGATGCATTTCAGCTTATCGTGCATCGAATACAGGTTGAAATGTTCGCTCTCGTTTACTCTGTACTTTTTCATCAGCTCTGCTCCTCCTAAAACATAGTATCAAGAATCCTCTGGATAAGTTTTTCGCTTTCCTCAACCAACTGTTTGTTATGTCTGTTGTCCTGCACAGCCTGCTTAAATTCTGCGCTATCCGGATTGTCCGCAAATTCAACAATTTTTCTGGCGGATTCTTCTGTTCTTCTTATCGCCTCCGTCTTGCTATCAATAAGAATAGCTTTTATTGCGCCAGCCTCTTCCAACGTGAGAACTTTCTGTTCAAGTTCTTCGACAGTTCTCTTCTCTGCTTCATAATCTTTCACTGCACTTTCGTACATTTCTTTATATTTTGCTGCCTCTGCCGCCGAACTTTCGGCTCTCTGTTTCATGCTGCATCCGAAATCATTTTCAATGTTTCCCTCGGCAATTTCAAAGCATCCCTCAAATGCCATGCTGATATAGCTATCCTCTCCAAGGTCTGTCACGATTTTTTTGATTTTTTCCAACGCTTTCCGTTCCTGCTCTTTGGTTGCTGCCATCTCTATGTCCTCCTGCATTCCGCTCTTGATTTCTTCCACCGCCCTGCTATAATAAAAGGGTAAGGCTTGGCGGTGGCAGGAACCGCCTTACCCTTATTACGGATTGGAAACCCTCTTACTTACCAGGTGTCGGGGTTTCCTTTTTTAATACCTCAATTTTCTTTCGTATGATGCCTGCGGCATCTTCTCCGGTCTTTGCTTTCAGCTCCACGTTTTCTGCTAATGTTTCTAAAAATAAAATCAACTCTGTCTGTGTCATTTCAAATTCCTCCATGTACTCTTAACCTCCTGCCTTGGTTTATTCCAACTCGTTTTATTGAGTTGTTGACATTATAATAACACGTAGGTTAGTAGTGTCAATATGCTTATTTACAATTTTTGAAAAAGTTTTTGAGGTACAAATGAACATAAATATATTTATATATCTGTATCTTTATCTGTTTCTGTATCTGTATCGGGTTTTTTCGGTTCAGAAAATAACCGTTCGGTAATTCGGTTTTTATTTTAGAAATGAATCATCAGAAAATCCTTATTTTATGCGGCTTTCAAGGATTGTAAGAAAATAACCGTTCGGTTTTTCGGTTTTCTGTACTGGTGGTACAAATTTTGAAGTCCAGGTTTGAACCTGGTACAAACTCAAAAAATAAACCGAAATTTTCCGAACGCATAAAAAAATAACCGTTCGGTATCGGTCGGTTACCAAACGATTATTTTATCAACTCAATATTTTGTGGATAATGTGAATAACTATGGGGATAACTCTGTTATTGTATCTGCTCAATATCTCCATTATCGAGATAAACTATAAAATCCTGGAGGACTGTTCCACTGAACATCAGGTTAGCATCGTGCTCCTCTCCCTTTACATACTCATGGACCGTAACGAACAGGTTTCCGCTAAGATACTGTATCTTCGTTGTTGTATTATTATAAAAATTCACAATGCAGTGAATCTCATCATCGTTCGTAAATTTCCATTGGTAGTAATCTTTTGCGTATTCCACCATCTGCACATCCGCAGAAATGGCAGACACTCTCCACTTTCCAGTAACATCATTCCGCACTTTATCCCTGGAAAAGGTTGCATCTATATCGTGACAGCTCTTGTCACTGATTCCGTACATTCCATCCCGGTGTGGTACTTCCTGCGTTTCAGGCTCTTTGGATTCCTCCTGCGTGTCCTCTACCGCCGCAGGCTCTGTTGTTTCTTCCTGCTTTATCAATTCCCCTGTTGTGTAGTTATACGCATCCTTACCGGTTGTAGGATAATACAAATGTCCGTTCTCGCTGTCAGTGATATAAACAACCGTCCAGTTATTATTCAGGTACTGGCATCTGACGATAAGGTTTTGTGCATCTGTGATAAGGTAAGCCTCCATATCGACAACACTTCCGGCTGTCTTGTAATTCCCCCAATAGCAATCAGAAACTTTCTTTACTCCAATCGACTGTAAAGCCGTTTCCAGAGCTTTGACCGCTCCATCCCCATCCGGGCATGATTCAGCCTGTTCTTGCGTTATTTTTGTGAATCCGTCCGGCATTTCTACCGTCGATGTCGGCTCTACTTCGCTACTTTCGCTTTCCGCTACGCTCTCGGTCTGCGAGGTATCAACATCCGTTGTACCCCCCCCCCGAACATCCGTTCAGGGCAAGACCAGTTATGGCAAACGCCAATAATAAAAAATGTCTTTTTCTCATTCCTCTTAGACCTCCTGGCTTTTTCTACAGTCTACCATATATGCATAATATTTTCGAGTATAAAAAAAGAACCCCTCCACCACATTTTGTGTGATAGAGAGGTCCGTTCTCCTTATTTGTCAAGCATTAACAGCGTACAGAATATTCTGACTGTAACGAAAACCATCCTGCGCCAGATTTCAGCTTGCCCCATTTTACGCCATTTACAGTGCGTTCTTCCACTACTGTATATTTGTAATTCTTTTTCAAATATCCCAGTACCTTTGTTCCACTGGTTCCAGGATTGTCCCTGTATCTCAATCCATCAACTGTGATTTTTACCACATAGTTGCATGACGTTCCGGTATTTGCCGATGCCGGATATACCTTGTTTCCGTTGGAATCAAATACGCTATAACCCTTATTTTCGTCAGCACATTTTTTTGCGTTTTCCAGGCTCGTAAATGCACCTTTCTGACTCGCTGCATCAGCCCAGGTTTTACGCACTCTGTACATCTGCTTTGTCTGCGTTCCACCGGAAGTGCTGTTGCCGGTTCCTCCACCATTAAGGATGGATTTTACCATATTTTTGAATGCTACCCATTCAGCATTGTTACTTCCTGCCATCTGTGCCGGGCAATTCTTTCCTGTAACATCCCAGTGACGGAGTACATACTTGTCAACTTCGCCTGCACTGATGCCAAGCATTTTACAGATATACGCGCACAGATATGCGGCGTTCTGTTTAGTCTTTTCGGAAATCTTATAATTTCCGGCGGTACAGCACATCTCAATACCGATACTGTTTGCATTTCTGCAATATGCGTGTTTATATGTCTGCGCTCCACAATGCCATGCTACAGAATTTAACGGTACACTCTGGTAGATTTCCGTATCATCCACAAACAAATGGGCGGATGCATTTCTTCCGGCTCCACCGAAATAGTTTGCATTCGCCCTTGCTGTGTCCTTATTATTTCCTGTGTAATGCATAGTCACGTATGAAGCATCTCTGCTTGACCTGCTGCTGTAATTATCCAGGTTGCATCTCAAATCAGATTTGATTTTAATTCCATTGATAACGGCTGAAAGCCATCCTGTTGTAATCGTCTTTCCCATGATAGATGTTCCTCCTTTTCCAGACGCATATTTGTCATAAAATTTCTGTCCGCATTCGGCTCTTTCTTTTTGTACGGAACTTCCCTGGTTTGCCGGTTTTTCAAAATTAAGCAGTACGGCATTTGATGCCTGGGAAACGCTCGTTGCTGTTTTCAGCACGTTCAGCACAGATTTATAGCTGCTGCTCAATTCCTGTATAAGAAATTCGAGTTGCATTTCCAGGTCACCGATGGAGGCTCCCTTTTCCTGCGCATACTTCTGCAGGTTTTGTTTTCTGCTCCAATACGTCCACTGCGCAATGCCGTATCCTGCTTTGTCATGTACGAAATTCTGATAATCGCCATTGTCTACGGATGTTGTGTAGGTATCATCCGTAAATCCCAGTATTTTCTCGTAGGTATTCTGCAAGTTAATAGGGCTCAACCCACTTTCTCGGTCCAGATTTCCCATCAAACCTGCAACACCAAATGGATTAAGCCCCTTGCTTATCAGAAAATTCCAGATGCGCTCTTCATTGCTATTTCCTTTGAGCGACATGGTATCATCTCCTGTCTTTTATTCAGTTTTTGTTGTCTGTTCGTCTACTGCTTCGATTACGATTCCTGCGTTTTCCTCCATCTTCATCTGCTTGACAGCCGCTTCAATCAAAATGTTAAGCTGTTCATCAGTAATGGAAATATTCTTTGCTGTCAGCATTTCTTTTAGCAGGTCAGTAACAATAGCTTTTTTCTCGGCTCCACTCTTTGATGTGAGTACCTGCTGCGCGTATAGTACGGCCTGTGTAACCATCTTTTCGATGGCTGCCATCTTATCCTGCTCGATTCTGCTTTTAAGCCAAGGAATAACGTATCTGGCAATCACAGCCACGCAAACCATAATCAGTAACTTTAATGCTTCAAAAATAATGTCATTCATCCTCTGTTGTCCTCCACATTTTCTATGTTTTCATTTTCACTGTTACTGGTCCCCATATACCGGGAACCCTTGCCGCCAAAATCGTTGTATTTGAATATGTTTTCAACACCTGCTTTGACTATGTTCGCCCCCACCACAATTCGGAACGTTTCATTCGTTTCGCTTATAAGAGTATCTAGGTAGCTGAATTGCCCGGTTTCCTTTATCGCAACCACAATCACGACCAGGGAATACAGCCAGTTCAGCACATACAATACCGACAGGCAGTTCACAATCATTTTGGTATGCTCCCACATCCAAAGAATGGCGGCTTTACTTTTATTTTTAGTAACTCTTCTTTTCCTCACTCCGCAACCTCCAATCAGTAAAGTTGATGTAAAGCCTGGGAGTTCAGGAAATCTTTCTGTTCATGCTTCACTTTCTGAGCATAATCCAGGGCGGCGTGCATATCTCCATTGCATTTCGCATCAGGGATACGCTGTACCGCTTTTGCTGTGGCTTCTCCGAGCGCAAGCGAGGCATTTATGCAGTTGATGATGCACAGCTCGCCCTTTTCTCTCGCCTGTTCCCTCTCGTCCTGCTCTTTCTGCCTTTTCTTGCGTTCCTCCTTGTCCCGCTCCTCTCGCTTCTCCATGTGGTGTTCCAAGCACCAAAAGCAAAAACCTGTGATTGCCGATGGAATCCCTATGGCGATGGCTAATGAAAATAAATCCATTGTCCTATACTTCCTTTCTCTCACTCCAACAAATCCCGGTAGTCAGCCGGTGCGTCCTGCGGAGTAAGGTTGTAATCCTCAATTATTTTCTGAATAACAACACTGAAAATGGCATCCGTAAGCGCATCCTCGAAAGGACGGTACGAATGCCATATCAAATGGTTATGCAGGTTGAATAATTTTTCTTCATTCTCCTGCTCTTCTGTATTCAGATGTAATTCCCTTGCCGCATCCTCCAACCGGTCAAAGTTGTAATATTCTGACAAGGGCGGTATCGATATTTTATTCATAAGGCATTATGCCAGGTGGACTTCTGCAAAGCACCTGCTTTTTCCCTCCTCTTACTGGTATTCCTTTCCGGTAATCTCCGTATATTCTTCTGCTGTGATTCTCTTTTTCTTGACAGCATTTTTTACCATGGCGGCGTTCCAGAAACCGCTGTCATGGTAACCTTTGATGTCCTCAAATTTAGGACTGTGCTGTACTTCCTGCGCCTGTTCCATGTTCTGTGTATCACTCATCGTCTACGCCTCCCATTTCGTTTTTATCTTCTGTCGGAATATCAATATCTGCCATCATAGCCAGATAATCAATCGTGGCTGCCTGCTCTGCAACTGTTGCACGCAGGTTTTCATTCGCCCGGCTATCATAAATACTGCCGTCCATCTGCTTAATTCTCATTGTCAGTTACCTCCGTTTCTTGGTCATTCCATAAACTCTTGTAAAATTTGTCCATGCGGCGTATAAGGTGAAAGGAATTTCCTTTGCTCGCATGGCTCCTCCATGCTTGATAACAGTCATCTACTTTCGCCTTTGTGATTTCGCCTCTTTTGGCTTTCCTCACCAGCTTACGGAGCTTTCTGCGCCTTTCTTTGACTTTCTCCGAGCTGACTGTCATGATAACTTTTCCAGTATCCGTCAACCGATACTTGAATCCCAGGAATGTAAAGCCCTCTTTAATGCTGAATACTTTCGTTTTCTTCGAGTTGTACTCCATTCCCCTGCTTGCAAGGTATTTCTCATTTATCAATTTTAGGTTTTCCAGATATTCTTTTGATGGATGGAACAGTGTTGAATCATCCATATATCTGCCGTAATCCTCGGCTTCGGTCTGCTCCCTCATCATATGGTCGTACTCACTTAGAAATGTAATACCGGCTATCTGTATCATTTGGCTGCCAGGATTATATCCCACATCCCCTGCGTACTGTCCGTCAAGAACAGTTGCAGTCTGCTCATACAGCCAATCGTCCAGTTTATCCCGGAACAATTCTTTTGTAAGGTCATGCCTCATATTCGGGTAATATCCATGAATGTCGCATTGTAAACCATAGAAATCTGTGCCATATTTCCGGTACATCCTTTGCAGAAATATTTTCATTCTATCCCTTGCATCGTCCGTTCCCTTTCCTTTCTGGCAAGCCCAATTATCACGAATGAGCTGTTTTGTCATAATCGGGTATAGAGCGTTATCATTCAAACTCCGCTGATATACCCTATCCCGAAAGCAAGTACTTATTATGTCCCTGGGTTTCGGTGATGTTATCTTAAATTGTGTTGTCGGCCTTGCTTTATAGGTTCCCTTTTCAAGCTCTTCGCTCAATTTGTAAGTTTCCTCCATGCTGTTAAGCACATAATGAGCAACCGAACCTTTTCAGGTAACCCCTTTCTTACTTTTCATCATTGAATCGTACAAGGCATCGAAACCGATTATCTCTTCTCTATCCACGTAATTTGAATTATTGTCCATAACGTATATAGCAGTACCAGTCCTTTCAAGGGCTGACTGCATCGCTACAGTGGTGTTTTGCCATTCGGCAAGGATAAGAACTCCTTGTGTTAGATTGGTCGGAGCACCACCTCTGTGAGGCAGCCGTATGTCCTAAATACCACACAATCCGGAGCGCAGCGATTAGCCCAGTTCGCGTTGTTGTTGTTGACGTTACCATCGGAGTTCACATACCACGTATTGTTCGAGTTGCCCCGATTAGCCGAGCGCAGGCGGACGTTCTGCGTTTCAGTCCTCATCCCTGTATAATAAACACTATTTCCGTTGTTTTACGGCATAGCGTTCACTATCGCTTTCATTCCAGTTTCGTATCATTCCCCGGATTTTTAATACTTTACCAACCCAGTATTTGACACGCTTTGATTTCAGGTGAAACGAGGATTTTGCGATGCCTATGAGTGCTAAAAGCCTGTTGCAATTTCTTGCGGCTCTTAACTGTAGACGGCTCCTCTCCTCCCAGTTGCTATCGCCACGTTTCTGTACTCTGATATTGTTTGCGTCCCATGAATCTATGTAAATATTCTTTGCGGTTTCCACAATATCGTCCGTAACGCAGCCTTTATATTCTGGAAGAAATATTTTCTCATTTCTTGTAATCTGGAGCGTATATGTCACAAGGTCCAACTCGTGCATGAATACGTCCATCTTACATGGTCGTCTTTCTCCCTCTGGTACTGCCATCTTGATTCCTCCTTTCAAAAAATATCCCGGCATCCGTGGGTGCCGGGGATTAAAACGATTATTCGATTAGCAAAGCCAACAAGCCGGAGCGCAGCGACCAGCCCAGTACGCGCCGTCGTTGTCGACGGAACCATCGGAGTACACACACCACGTATTGGCCGAGCTGCCCCGACGAGCCGAGCGCAGGCGGACGTTCTGCGGCGAAGTGTGATTCTCAATCGCAAATGTACGAATCTGCGGATAAGTCTTGTACTGCTGCATTTTCTCCGCCATACCGGATGCACGTTTCCAGTATTCCCATACATCGTCCTCGCCAGCTTTCTGCGGATTGATTGACATTGCCTCCAAACTCGGCAGGAACACTTTATCGTAAGTTACCTCAATACCGTCCGTATCTCCATTGTCTGTAAGAGTGTTCTTCCAGGTGGATACTTTCGTTGCTTTCAATCTCTTTGTAAATTCCTCATCGAATCCGGTAAGAAATCCATGCTTTTCTTTGAGCTGGTCCGGTGTACGGTCAAAATTGTGCTGTGGTGTCCACCACTTACCGTTTGCCTCTTCGGAATTAAGCCACTGACGCATAGCACTCTGCGCCCAACGGTTATATCCGTAAGCTGTGCTCTGCAATCCATTCAATGGCGATGTCGGTTTGAAAGATAATGTACCAAGGGCGGTTCCGCCTGTTCCCTCCACCATCGCTACAGTTTCGATAGGGTCTGTTGCCGTATTGCTCTCGAATGAATATACTTTCCATTCGCTCGGGCTGACATCCGGTGCTCTGTATAATCCTGCAAGCTGTCCTTTCGCTGGTACAGGCTTCGTAAGCGTGAACTGGTATGTTTTACCCTTTACGCAGTTATTTCCCCAGGTATCACCGATAATGACATTGTAGGTTCCTGCCGGTAACTGCTCCTCGCAATACTTAAACGCCTGGAACTGGTTGAACTGCACGCCAAAAGGCGTTGCATAATGCCACTGTACCAACATTCCCGGTACAGTTTCGCCATCCGCAAGTGTGACATCTCCAAAATGTACCACATCAAGCGGACACTCATATGTTTTTCCGGTTGCTTTGTCGGTCCATGGTAAAATAATCTGGTCGCCATAATTAAAAACCTGGCTTGCATTTCCTGACTGAACCACTGCAAACACATCTGCAATGGAAGTCGGTTTGTAATTGTACCCACTGGCAATCGCTGTGAGTAATTCGTTCTGTTTCTCCATCAATCCAAGAAACTGCTGACCGGTTTTATCCAACAGCATCGGTTCTGTAATTTTGCTCATCTCTTTTATTCCTCACTTTCATAGGTTACGCATAACGTGCCATCGACAACTGAAAATCCATATCCGTCCATCTGCTCTTTTAATGCGATGTCATTCTCAATGAGCTGTTTCGGTGCCTGGTTCACATTATCCGCATGGTTTGTGTCGGTTGTTTCCACTATCGGAATGCTGTCTTTGTAGGTAGCGGAACTCGGTTTGTATGCTTTCATGGTTTCCTCCTCTCTGCCGGATTAGAAAACATCATCCAGCGTGTATGTCATTTCAATATCGTTATCCTTTCCCTTTCTGGTAAAGGTCTTGATACAAACAATATCGCCGTTGGCATCATACAGCCCAATTTCACTGATATACTGTCCGGCAAGCTCTGATTCTCCAAGCGTGCATTCGTATCTGCATGTGGTTTCTGTGATAAAGTTATAGCCGCTGATAGGCTTACGGAGCAGTTCCTTTTTCAGTGCTGTCTGTGTTTCAGACGGAGAAATAACATTTCCTGCGCTGTCTACTCCTCCAGAGCCAAATGCCATGCCGACAATTTTAGGAAGTGTAATCGCTCCTGCTCTTGCCTGTACCATTTTCTTTCTGGCTGATTTTGTAATAATTACATTCTGTGCCATTCTTAGATAGTCTCCTTTCTGTTTAATGAATTAAGCAATCTTGAACCGTTCATTTTCAATGAACCATCAAAATATGCCAGATTCCTTTTCACTGTGCAGGTAGCATTTCCATAACTTTCAGAAATGGATGCCACCGGTATTTTGATATTTGCCGTAGTCTTATTGTCTGCTCTGCAATAATTCATCAGCAAGTTTCCATCCATCGGAACAGAGCCATCAAAAAACAAAGACTGCCAGTTAAATGCTTTCGCACTGACAGTCTGCTTCTCAATATGCATTTTTTCTGATAGCGGAACTTTCGCCCTCGCTGTCATTCGCTCAATATCCAACGTTTCTGCAATCCGAAATTCGCCCTCTTTGTATTTCACTCCGAGTCGCATTTCATATTCGATAGCCGCATCCATGAGATGTGAACCATCCCACAACTCGGAACCATCAAACCGTCGAGCTTTCCAGAACGGTATTTTGAATAGCAACCCTATATTGCTGACCATGAATTTTTCAGAAAACACAATTTCGAACATCGAATAGTCATTCACAAAATATGTTGTATGTGATTCCTTTAATTTATCAATCAGCTTTCGGACTTTCTTTGAATCCAGCGTGCCATCGCCATTGAAAAAAGCCTTAAATACATTCGGGTGAGGCGGCTTATACTTCAATGGTCCTGCATCGTGGCAATCTGCTATATGTACCGTAAATCCGGTTGCATTTTCCAGATACCGCTCCATAATGTACGGTGTCATTGGCGAATGATAATCTCTCTTTTCGTATATCGCTTGTCTGCGCTCCTGGTAAGAAAGATTTTCCTGCACCGGCAATCCCCATTTTATTTCATGCCAGCATAATCCCCAGGTCGCTGTTTCCGGGAAAAACTGTTCCGGTAATTCCTCCGCTAGCTTCAAGGCCTTGTCATATTCCAACCCCATGACCTGAAACATCCATTTGCCGACATACGATTTATCGTAAAATCCGGGTGTCACATAGGACAGCATTTTTAAGGCGCTCTCGCTCGTCGGGAATAATTCCAATTCTTCATCTGTCATCGTCCGTCCTCCTAACTTCTGAAATCAATCGTTCCAGTAACCGGATATTCTTCTTTCTCCAACTTGATATTGCTCATTTTGCCATTTATCAGGAATGTGTCGAAGTCCTCCACTCCATCAATGGCAGTTATCAGCGGGCGCACATCATTGTATCGAAGTATCCCCTCGTTTTTCGCCACACCGTAAACGGTAAGCACCAACTTTTTGAAATCTTCCTCCACACGCGACTTGTCCACCGATTCATCCAGCAACAATCCAGTAATGGTATAATTCATCTTTACAGTGGTTGCAGCCACGCATGACAGTTTTGCGCACGCTGTCGGCAATAATCGCTGCATCCGGTCATTCGGAGAAACAATGTAGTTATATACATCATTTATCAACTTTGCATTTGCCGGCTGTCCGTTTCCATCTACCAGTACCAGTTTTACGGTTCCGGGTCCATCAAAAGCCGCCACAACGATGCAATCTCCTGCGCCTGCTTCTTTCGCCCATCGGACAAAATCGCTGTCATTTCCGAGGTATGTTTTGCTGTTATCATATTCAGCAAATATCCTGTCGAAATAATCTCCGTCCTCTTCCCGTACCGTTCCGCCAGAAATCGGCTCTGCATTATCTATGCCGGTAATGTTCTTGTCACTTTTTGCCATGATACATACGGTATGCGCTGCCACGTTTGAACCGATACCGCTTTCAACTGCTGTTACGGCTACTGTTACAGTGCCATCATCAGCTATTGTGCAGTCCTCATTCGTGGCAAATTCTATCGCAGGGTTATCATCTACAGCCGGTACGCAAAAAACGGTGCCTGCGGCTATTACGCTGCCTGCAACACCGGTAATTGTTATGTTTCCAGTCGCATACTGTTCTGCGTGCCTTGTCACATGAACCTGCGCCCCATGCAAATCGAGCCAATCATCCCAGGCATACTGCGGAAACGCAAGCATTACTGCCCTTATCAGATGATAATTGATAAACTCTGATTTTTCCTCTGCCGCCGGTCTTGTGAAATCATAAGGAAATCCGGCAGGCATATCGTCTATATCATCCGGCAAGCTCGCCATCATTCGCTCGTGTATTTCATCGGTTGTGCTCCCATCGAAGCACTCCGGTCTATGAAATTCTGGTTGCGCCATCTTACCACCTCCGTTCTAAATATTGATTTGAAATACTTTGTCCCACTCTTTCCCCTTAACCTTGAAAGAGCAGTTCATGCTATCGCCGTTCCATTCAAACTCGAAATCTCGCACCCATTCAGTCCTCGGATTTACAAGCAGTGCATCTCTGATGGTTCGCTCCACCATTGATTCGACTGTCTTTTCATCGTCCTGCGCCAGTGCGTCCTCCATCTCAACACCTATATCGTTGGAATATGCAAGGCAGGAATATCGTTCTGTCATAGATACTTTCATGCACCAAATCATGTAGCCCTCTTCTCCGGTACACTCCACAACCTGGTTTGCTGCATTTCTCACGAAATCCCCTTTTTCGGGATTCCATTTCATTGTCCTTTTGTATTGTGTATCATACTCGGAACTTTCTTCGATAAACGCAGGAACGGCAACTGTTACAATATTTGCCATCGTTTACCTCCTACGAACCTGTTACAACGTCTATGACGCAGGCTTCATTCATTACCCACGCCACAAGCACCCTGTCCCCAGGCTTTATCTGTGGAGGCGTAATTGTGTGACCATGTGAACCATCGCCGCTTGAATGTCCTCCATGCTTTCCGCCGCTTGTTGTAAAAGATAATCCTCCTACGTGTCTGCATACCGAATATTGACCTTTCGGAATTGCTACTGGGAAAGTATTTGTGATGAGGCTGCCGTTTCCCTGGATTTCTCCAAAGTCCAGGCATAACGATGTATCATTTTCTCTTCGCATCCTGTCACTTAAAACATTTGCCAGCTTATTTGTACCGGCATTCGCATCGAAATTTTCCACGTTATCGCCTCCCATTATTCAAAAGTTCCATCATCCACCCATCCGTAAACATTGCTGCCACTGTCAGTGTGTATCAAGTGCCAGGGATGAGTTTTTCCAGAACCATTTTTGATTGTTATTTTCGCTTTTCCGGCTCTTGCGCTATATCCTCTTGAACCAGAATAGGACGATACATAATGCGTACCGCCCTTAAAATTTACAATATCTCCGACATTGTAATCCTTTTTCTTTGTTGTCTGTGTTGCTGTTTCGGTCTTAGCAAGTTCCAGGTCCATTGTCATGCTGTAATTATCGCAATCGTGCCGGATTCCAACCACGTAATAATAATTCTGTGCGGAACCTATCATAACGTAAACTAAATCGCCTTTTCGGATGAATGGCACATCTGGAGCCTGCACTGTGATTTCTTCATCAATCACACCATCTTCATCGATGATTTTTTGTGCGGCTGTCTTTGCCTCATCCAGGCTTTCGTCTTTTCCTCTGGTGTAGATTCTCTGACGGATTCCGTATTTTGTAAGCCCATCTACCGTTGCCTCGACCGGAGAATTACCATCATCGTCTGCCTGCCCCAGCACCTTTACCCTGGTAACAAGGCTTGCGGTGCTTATTGACTGGCTGATAGATTTTGTGTTATCCACCCGGAACACATAAACATCTGTGTTCGTGCCACGCTCCACCACATCTGCATACCCCTCCGCCGCCCGGATGATGAATTTTCCTCCGCCCTTTTTGTAGGCATCGTCCAAAACATCCAGCAACATATCAGATACATACGAACTGCTGTATTTCATTTTTTCGTGAGATACATTCGGTCCGCTATATCCTTTTGTGGGTATTCCCCACTCGTCAAATGCACCGGTCATAATGGATTTTGTACCGGTTCCTGCGGAATAAAATTTGTTGTCCTGGCTCCTCTGCAAATCATACAGAGAATCATATGCAACGCATTTTAGGGTATTGGAACTGCTTTGCTCCTGCGGATTCCATTCCTGCACCGTTCCCCTTGCCACTTCTCTGTCCTGCTTTCCTCCATCACTCGCAAAAATACCAATAAGACATCCGGGTTTGATTAACTCTGATAATCGCCCCGCAGATGTCTTATCATTCTTTGCTGTAAATGAAGTTCGGACAGAAATCTCATTTTTGTTTTCTTCCCAGCCAAGACCTGTGACAAATTCTTTTATGTTATACTGCTTTCCGCCACTATCCATAACGGTAAGTCGGTATGCGATTTTTGATAAATCTATCATCTTCGCACCTCCTATGCCGCCGGAATCGACAGCGTTGTTCCCGGCCATATCCAATGACCATGGTCTGAACTGCTTTTGCCATGTTTCTTGGCTGCCGCCTCAATCGTTGAAGCATTTGCATCGTAAATCTTCGTCCACTTTGTACCACTTCCAAGTTTTCGTGAAGCAATCCCCCACAACGTATCGCCACTGACAATCGTGTAGGAAGAGCCTTTATTTGAGTTATCATTTCTCGGAACTGTCTTTTTTACAAAGGCGGCAATTTTCAATTCGTTTGTTGTATAGATTTTCAGGTCTTTTGCCTGTGAAAATTTAATGCCATAGCTTACATCTCCATAAGCACCAAAAGGGTCGGGTGTAAATGAATCAATCGTAACATCCATGTTAATCCATGTTTCTGTTACAAGCAGATTCAGCACCGTTCCCTTTTCCTGCCATTCCCTCAACTGCTTAATGCACTTATCGGGTTTCTGGTAACTTTCCGCTTTCACAACCGCCAGATTCTTTCTGTCCGGTCCGAAGAAAACGGCATCCCATGAGATTTCCGCCACTTCTGTTCCCTTTGGCACCTTTACGGCACCCTGGGAGATAATATCATAGGTCTGATACTTCGTCCCAAGACTGCCGCTTATCTTCTCCGGCAACGAAGAGAACGTAAACGACTTCTTTTTATCAGCCGCTTCAAACAGTTTTATTTCCATCGCCTACCCCTCCTTCACTACCGGCATATTTGAAAATACCTGTTCCAGTCTGTCAGCAATTTCTCCTCCCAGTTCATCAGCCATTGACTTCATGTTCTTTCGGATAATTGCCATGATGCTTGCCTCATCCATTTTTCCGGTGCCTGAATCCGAAATATTGAACTGCGGTGACATCTGGATATTAAGGTTTATATTTGTCTTTCCGGTTTCCACTGTGCTCGAACTGCTCAAAGGTTCATCTGCGGTATCTGAATCGCTTTCTGTACCCTCTGTGAATCCGTTATAGCCTGTGGCTCCGTTTCTAATCGCTTCGGCTAACAAATTATCATTGAGAGATAAAAAGTCCGAAATGGAGCTGTAAGCAAACATTTCTGTTGCTGTACTTCCGATGGTTGTACTTCCACTTCCTCCACCTAAAGGTGCTGCCTCTCCGATGATGTTACCATTCGCATTTGCCTGTACTCCGAGAATGTCCCCAACCTCTTTGTACAGTTCCAGCGCTCTGTTTCTTCTGCCGGGAACTAAAGGTATGATTGCCTCCGGTCCCTCTTCTCCAACCCATGACAACTGCTTGTCATTTACATAACCGCCGCTTGCATGAGCCGATACAGTAAGTGTTGTACTTCCACTTCCTCCACCGCCTATCGTGAACGTCTTTGTCGGATTCACAAGTGAATAGTCCAGGGTTACGCTTACCGGCATTGTTGTAGAAACGCCTGCGCCAAACGCACTGTTTACGGAACTATCCGTATTTGATTTCAGTGCATCTACCGCACTGTTAATCTGTGCCATATCAGCATTTGTAATAGCACTGCTGATTCCACTTCCAACAGCCGCACCTACACCGGAGTAATCCGCAGCCTGGAAAGCTGTTGCCGCATCGGTTCCAGATTTCGTTCCAAGCTCCGCAAATGCTGTTGAGAATGCTGACGTATCAGTATTCAAAATCGAATCACTCATTTTCGTGCTTAATGTTGTGCCAATACTAGAAAAATCTGCGCTCTCGAAAGAGCTGTTCATCGCTTCTTTGTATTGCTCTACTATGGATTCGTATGCCTCATTGGAAATTGGACCGTACTCTGCCATGACTTCCTCCATCGTTGGGATGGATTCTTTCAGACTTTGCACGATTTCCTCTTTAGCTGTCGGTGCCATATTTTCTGCTGTTGCCACCAACTCCTGATAGATATTTTCAAAAGCTGATGTGTCTATTGTCATATCATCAAGTCCAAGCCATCCCATCATATCCTCCTGGGTCCAGCTTGATATATCCGGTTTTTCTGATAATGCAGTCTGTAAAGCAGCGTTCAATTTTTCAGAAACGCTACCCTCCATATCCGGCATAATACCGGCAAGCTCATCATTCCAAGCCTCTGCTATCGTATCCAGATTGAAACTTGATACTCTCACCTCCATATCGTTGATGTTTGCGTAATATCCATCGGTAGCCTGCTGTACAGCCGCATCGTACTGCTCCTGCGTGATAGCTCCCTCGGATAACTGCAAATTAAGGTTTGTGAGGGTTACTGTAAGCGCATTATCATAAGTTTCTTTGAAAGAACTTACCTGTGCCTGCAACTCCTCCTGCAACTGATTGAATGAATCAATATCAAGACTTGCACCATTTCCGTACTTGATTTTCAAGGTCTGGAACGATGCATCCTCCTGCGCTTTTGATACTTTCTCTGTAATTTCTGTAATCTGTTCTTGCAGATTTGTGATTTCTTTCGATTCATCCAGCGTGATAACTCCATCTTCCAGGGCAATGTTCACTGTATCACTCAATTTTCCCGATAGTTCTTCTATCTGGGATTTCATGTTGTTATACATACTGTCAAGCCCCTCTGTGCTGCCCTCGCCGTTTGTAAGCAATTCTAGGGCAACTGTAGCCTCGTAATGGCTGTTTTCGATGTAGTCCTGCGCCGACTTCACAAAATTATCAATGGATATTTTGTAATCATCCACATCCGTTTCGGATAACTGCATACCCAGACCAACTTTCCAGTTTTCCTTTTTCATCGTGGAAACAGAACTCTCCAAAGATGATAAGGATTCTTTTGCGCTCTCCGTTGCCTCATTGAACTTTGTAATTCCATCGCCCATATCAGCAAACGTGATTTTGTTCGCAAGGTCTTTAATTTCACTAAGCGATAACTTTATGTTACCGAAAGCCTCTTTTCCGACCTTTGCAACATCCTCCTGGATGTATGATGCAAGCTGTTCTGCGGTTACGGAACTGTCATTCATTGCATCGTTCAAATCATCATTCGCAAATCTTACTTTGTCGATTGATAATCCAGTGGCATCGAATACCTTTTGAGCTTTTTCAGCTTCTTTCTGCATCTCCTCCACATTGTCCTGATACTCTTTCTTGACCTTGTTTCCCTTTATCCAACCTGCAATGCCTCCAACTCCTGCGCCTACCAAGGCACCTACCGCAGTACCAAGACCAGGAATAATGCTACCGATTGCCGCGCCTGCGGCTGCTCCGGCTGCAACTCCCCCTGCTTTCCATGCGGCGGATTCTCCATAAGCTGACTTTTCGGCTTTATCATCGGATTTCAATGCTTTGTACGCATCAATTCCTGCACTTACAAGTGTTGCTCCTGCGGCTACCCCTCCGGCTGTACCGGCTGTTCCTGCCGCAATCAATCCTGCACCGGTAGTGGCTCCAGAACCGAGTGTGTTTCCAATCATACCCATCGTTACGCCAAGTCCTTTTAGACCGGTTCCCTTTGCGGCTGAACCTATGATTGAACTTCCAATACTTCCGGCCAGTGATGTTCCGGTGGCTGCATCTTTACCGAAAATTGCTTTTCCTACGCTGAAAGCACCTTTGCCAAGGCTCGCAACTGGACCTGCGATTTTGGCAAGCATAATTGCAGAAAAAATGGAGGATAAATCTGCCGATTCTCCCCCTGGAAGTAACTTTCCTGCGCTCTTTACCATATTTCCGAAGCCCTCAAACAGTTTGCTTGCTATCGCATCTGTATCGAACCCCTCTGCAAATCCTTTCGCAAACGAAGCCCCAACGCTCGCACCCTCATTCAAAGTGTCCGAAACATCCACTCCAAGAAGTGTTAATATTCCGAGCTTTAATCCGGTTCCGATGCTGGTTCCCATATCGCCTGCAATATCTGCGATTTTCTGCTTTCCGGTGCTGTGCCACCATTCGCTGAACGGTTCTGCGATGAAATCATCCCAGGCAAGTTTCACTTTTCCGAAGAAATCCGCATTTTTCCACTCATCCGACTGTGATAATTCTTTGAATTTCCTCTTCATTCGGTCCACTTTGCTGTCTACCCAATCCATCATCTCATTAAGTCCCTGCTCAACTTCCGGCATCTGCTCCGTCAGCCAATCCGCAATGCCTCTCACATAAGGAGATAATCTTTCTCCGAATGAGATTTTTACTCCATCCATAGCTGATTGCAGCAATGTGATTGAACCCTCTAAGTTATCCAGCATAGTGTCAGACATTTTAGATGCGGCTCCATCTGCATTGTTGATAGATTCAGCCAGTTTGTTGTAATCGGATTCTGTCGCATTGATAATTGCCAGCATACCAGACATAGCCTCTTTACCGAAAATGGTACTTGCGGCTGCTGTCTTTTCGGTTTCAGATAATCCTCCCAGGCTTGAACGTAAATTATCAAGAACGCCTTTCAGCGTTTTCATATTTCCGTTGCTATCCGTAAGGCTGATTCCGTATTTCTTCATGGCGGTTGCCATCTTATCTGTTGGTGCCGCCATATTCGCCAACGCTGTTTTTAAGGATGTACCAGCCATCGAACCCTTTACGCTTGCATTTGCCATCAGTCCCAGGGCAAGAGATGTGTCCTCAACGCTGTACTTCATCGCTCCTGCGATTGGTGCAACATATTTGAAAGATTCTCCCATCATGGAAACATTGGTATTTGCACTCGCCGCCGACTGTGCCAATACATCTGAAAAATGCGCCGCATCGCTGGCTTTCAAACCAAACGCTGTGAGCGCATCTGTTACAATATCACTGGTTGTTCCTAAATCCTCCCCGGATGCAGCTGCCAGGTTCAGGATTCCCTCGATACCATCAAGCATCTGCTGTGAATCCCATCCGGCCATAGCCATATAATTAAATGCCTCTGCACTCTGCGTGGCGGTAAATTTTGTGGTCGCTCCCATCTCCTTTGCCTTGGCTGTTAATTTATCGAATTCACTGCCGGTTGCCCCGCTTACTGCTTTGACCTGTGACATAGCGGCCTCGAAGTCCTTATATGTATCAATCGTATCTTTCAATCCGATACTGACACCGAGAACCGCCCCCACTTGCAAGATTGGATTTTTTAGGAGGTTTATTACGCCTCGTATCGGTGCGGTGGCAAGGTCTACTGCTTTCATTGTCACGCTCCAGGTCTTTCTTCCAAAACTGGTAAGACCACCCTTGATTGTTGACAATATTGGTGAAATCTTATCTTTCGCCTCCAACAGCACCGAATACTTTTCTTTCGCCCATGATAACAAACTTTTCTGTGTTTTCTGTGCCGACCGGTCAAACTTTGTAACCTCATCATTTGCCTTTTTCGCAGATGTGCTCATTTGGTCGGTAGAGCTTTTCACTTTGTCGGCTGCATCCTTGACTTTGTTCATGTTCTTTTCAACACTCGATGTACCAGGACCAGTGTTATCATCGACTTCGATAGGTATCTCAATTCGTATTGTTTCCGCCGTCCTCCTCTCCTCCTTTCGTGCTTTCTAAATAAATCCGCATGGACGCAAGCATAAACGCCTGTACTCCATGCGGTTTTTTATAAAATTCATCCGGTGTAATTCCTGTCCGTTGGAATATGTGATGCAACAGACAAGTCTTTCCTCCGGCTTTAATTAGTTTTTTGCTACTTCCTCGATATTCTCCTCGAATCCGCTAAGAGAATCGATGCACTCAATAATCTTGTCTTTCTCTCCGGCTTTCAGGCAGTATTCGATAACATCCAGACCATTCATAATCTGGAGGTCTTTTGCTCTAAGGCTTTCCCATACCTTTTTGTTATCCCAGAGCTTTTCGCGGTCTGCTTCAACCGTCGCTGTATAAATCAGTGCATCTCTGAATTTGACAGTGTTCGTTTCCTCCGGTAATTTCATACCGAACTGTTTGTTTCTCACGTACTTGGTGTGTTTCTTCTTGCACTTGTTGTATTCCTCTTCGGATAACGGTCTGATTTCAAATGCGAAAAGCACCTTTCCATTTCTGGCAATTTCGATGCGCTGTGTATCATCTTTCGCATAATCAGCCGCACTGATAAGTCCCTGGATGAAATCATCCTCATTCATTCTGATGAGGGTTTTGTTCTCCTCTTCGGTTGTTTCCACTTCCGTAACTGCCATGTTCTCCTGCTCCTCATTTACAATCTGTACACTTGCTTTTTTTGTTGTATCTGCCATATCGTTTTTTCCTCCATCTTTCAAAAAATATTGTTAAAATTAAATGGAGGATGCCATCTCGGCACCCTCCGGTGAATCGCACTGTATTTCTTAACCCAGTGCAAGTAAGTTCTGTAATTTCGGTGGTCTGTTGACCGCAAAGTTCCATGCTCTCTTGATAACATCCCCGACGGTAATGTTCTGTAAATCAACCTGTCCACTCGGAATGCACTCACGATACACCATTCTTTCCTCGGTGCCGTTTCTTCCCTTGAGCACGCCCTGGAAATCCCATACAGGCATTGTCTGTGATTCCATAGCCTCGACAAGCTCCTGGATGAAAGCATCATCCTCAACCACAACCTGGGACATTGTAAGGGCAACCTTAAATGTGTTTGCGGTTTCAAGCTCCTGCGCATTTCCTAAAACGGAATATGCGGCATTGTTATAAGTTACATTAGCTGTGAAGCTGTCTACGGTAGCCAGCAACACGCCGTCAGCGTTGTAAATCGCTCCATCTTTACCGGTTCTCGCAAAACGAGAATCTCCGGCTGCTCTTGTGTTAATCATCTTCCGTTACCTCCTTATGCATTTGTGCTGAACTGGAATCTATAAGACAGGTAGATGTGTTCCATAGAATCCTTGTCAACAACGTCAATATCAAACCAAGCACTGTCCCCATCAGCCACATTTACTGCGCTTTCGGAAACGGTAATCGCTGTCAGTTTTCCCTCGGCAATCATATTGTCACCGATTGCCTGTAACTGGCTTACTACAGTGCTTCGACCATCCTTGTCATTGTCTACCTTTCCGACAAGTGCATCTGCCGCCGCATTCATTCTGCGGATAAGCTCGAATCTGGTCTTTACTCTTCTGATTTTCTTCCAACCATCATCCTGATTGTCAGCCGGTGTAATAAGAGTGTTGATAGCATTATCAATCCACACCTGTTTTGCGCTGCTGTAGCTGAGTACGATGCAGCCTTTCTTTTCTGCAGCAATCATCTGTGTATTTGTGAGGCGTTCCAGGATTTCACTGAATCCACTCACAACAGTATGTGTAAGGGAAGAATTTGAAGCGCAAGCTCCAATCATTCCTGCCAAACGTGCCGCCGTCTGGTATCCGTCAATCTCCTTGCCCTGCTCATTCACATAAGCATTGAGAACATAGTTCATTTTTTCATCATTGAATGATGCCGCATGGCTCATTCTGGTTTCCAGGTCAACAGTATGCTTTTCTGCTACAACTCCCTGTGTCAGGGAACCTACACCGAAAATACGTTTCATGAATGACTGCATCAGGATATGTACTGCTGTTTCCTCCGTATCAACACAGATTGTATTGAACTCGTAAGGCTCGACAGCTACAAATCCGTTTGAGTAATCCTCATTCGTAACCTGCGGGTCGGTTCCCGGAGTAAAGGCGTTCTGTGATACATTCATCACGATTGCCTGGTCTTTTCCAGACTGTACCTCTGCTTTGAATTTCTTCGTTGCTGCAAATGCATCTGCAAGTGCTTTTGCTTCTCCTGCGCCTGCGGTAAATTCGACTTTCTCAAATTCTGTCACACCGGCATAGATGATACACTCTTTCAGGGTGCTGTCTGTCAGCTTTTCCCTTACCGTTACGGTAAAGGCTTTCTTTCCCGGATATGCTGCTGTGATTTTTACTGCCGCCTGTCCCTCTGCTGTGTTCAGAGTGGCAGTTGCCGATGTTCCTCCATTACCAACTCGGCAAGCAATAATTGTCTGCGCTCCGCCGTTGATTGCCTCCTGGATGGCATCTGTTGTGCCTCCATTACCGAAAGTGTTTGCAAATCCATCATCGGGATTTAATTCAACCGCAGTATTTAACGGTCCAAAATCGGAACGAAAAAGGACAGCCGTAACACCGCTTACAGTGCCACTCTGCTGTCCTGTCCCTTTCTTCTGAATATTGAAATATGCTCCCGGTCTGACTTTTGTTTCTCCTAAGACATAAGTTCCAGCCATATCTTATTTGACCTCCTTTTTCATGAATGCGTCCACAAGCTCTTTGGCTTTAGACACTGTACACGTTGTTACTCCTGCGACTTTTAATGCCGCAACAACACATTCTCTTTGGACCTTGAAAATGTTTCCTGCCCCGTCTGCAAGTTCCTCGATTGTGTACTCGGATTCTGCCGGAGCTTTTGGCTCTTCTGCCTGTACCGGTGCAGTATCTTCGACAGCATCGGTTTTCTGTTCCTCCACTGCATCTGCTGTGGATTCTGCTTTTGTTCTTGGCATCTTCATACCTCCTAAAAATAATTTTGCGTGGTTCTATTAAGCTGATGTGGTTTTGCTTTGTATCGCAATAAACCATATCTGCCTGTTACAAAAATCTGACCGTCTTTCAGGTAATCAGATTTATTGTCCATCTGTAATTTGCGGATAAACATTGGTGAGTAATCCAGCATTGTGACTTCTCCGTCTAGTGACATCGCATTTGTGATAGCGGCTGCCATTTTCAGCCTCATATCAGTGTCCGGGCATAAAATATGGATGGCAAGTTTACCATCCATCCAAACAACCGTATTCGTTTCCTCTACTTTTTCCATGCTATTGAGCCTGCAATATATAACAGGCGTTTCTCTTGAAGCCTCTGTAATTTCCTCCATACGGTCAAGCCCTACCACGATGCACTCTGGATACAGTTCTTTTACGAACTTATTCATTGCCATTACCGGGTCCGGGTCGGTTGTTTCCTGGCTTGTATATTCCAGGATGTCAAACCTCACATCGCTACCGATAATAAGGTCTGTTTTGCTTTCTGCCAGTTCAAATGCGTCCGTCCGGTTCCATGCGAATGCATACAGCTTTCCATCTTCGGAATGGAGCAACACATCTTTCAGACAATCCCGAACCAGCGGTTCAAGCATTTCCGGTGTTATATCTTCCTCTGTCGCATCCTCTGTGTTCTGGCATAGCAACGATACAGACAATGTTCCTGCGCTCTTCCGCTCCTCATCCGCCTGCATATCATAGTTATATACAAGCCTCGGATAATGAACATCTGTACCCCAGTTCTGGTTATCCTTTGGAGCCTCCGGGCTGAATATCGCCGGGTAATCTCCAAACTTGACAAGGAATTTTGTTAATCCCTCACGCTCTGTAAATCTTTTTTGAATCAGTTCTTCCAGTTTCATTCCTGCCCTCCATTCTCGACAGGCTCCTCCTCATGCGTTATGCCGTACTCATATACTTCGGACATATCCACAGACCATCGGATTTCCCATTGCCCTGCGGCTGCCTCTGATGCCAGGATAAAAAAATGATTCGTCACATTCCCAATGCCCGGATGAAACTGCACCGCAATTTCATTTCCGTTCACTCCTGTAACGAATCCACTCTTTCCTGCATCCCATGAGGAATGCTTTGCATATATGAGATTGCCTTTCGCTATGGCGGATGTGTCGAACTGCTTCACTGGCTTTTCTGTAATCAGTTCCATCTCTTCGCCTCCTATCAGCTATCTTCGCTGAAAATACTTTCTATTTCCGGCAGTGCCTTTTCTTTGATTTTTTCCACATACGGTCTTGCCGCCATTTTGCTTGTACCGTTTTCCAAATACCCTGCATACGGAACCTGGCTTTCGATGTATGCCGTATATTTTGCTCCACCACTTCCAGATGAACCACCATCAACGCCTTTGGCCCACTGTAATCGCAATGCACCTGTTCTTCTTGCCGGTGGTTCTCCGGGTGATGATGCCTGATAGGTACGTTTTGAATGCGGCTTGCGGTATCTCTTTCCGCCTCTCTGTCCTTTCAGCACTTCCAGCTCTGCATTTCTCAATGCATTATTTACTCTGGCTGCCTTTGACCGGACTTTCTGATTGATGTGCTTTACCTCTTTTTCGACTGCCTCTCTTACTCCATCAGGAGCCTGTTCTGGTGTCATTTTTTATATCATCCCTTTCCTCGACATAATACAGGGTGGAAATTCCAAGACCTCCTGTATCATCTACTGCAACAACATAAAAAACACGATTTCCCAGCACTAATTTATCAGTTTTCTTCGCTAAAGGTGTTCCTCTCTGCACAATCGTATGTGTAACGGTATGGTCCTCGGTAGACTTATTTTTCGCAGTTTCTGTGGTTGCATCTGCAAGGCATCCATACAGAGTTTTTATGCCGTCCCCTTTATGGTCATTCACTACTCGCCCGGTGGATGTCACTTTCTGCCGGTTATTTTCAATCACAAATTCTTTGAAAAGGTTGCCAGGTCTTAAATACATCATGTTTGCATTTATCATCCCTGCCTCGTCCTTTCATTCTCCTGCATACCGGTAAAGAAATACGGTGGTTTCTTGCCTGCGTTTCCTGCAAATGCCGGAACGGAAATATTTTCGGCTTTGACTTCTTTCTTCAATGCCTCGTATGCCTCTTTCCAGGTTTCCGCCCTTTCGTGTAGGCTCAAAGATAATGGTCCTGTCTTTGTATCCACCTCATACGAAAAACGCCGGTAGATACTCTCTACCAGCATCAGCTTTGCTTTCTTCCATGACTTCGGGTACATTTCAATGGCAGCATTGATTTCCTCATCCGTTACCGCACAAGTATTTTCGGCTCCCTGTACCATCGTATCGCCAAGCTCAAAACGCATACGGCTCATCGTGTTTCCTTTAAGGTCTGCCGGGTTGTAACTGTAAGTTCCTGTTGCCATATTCACGCACCGCCTTTACTTTTTCTCCGTATCTTTGTCTGTGTCTTTCGCACTACCCTTTGTAGGCTTCTTACCGCCTGTGGCTGCCTTTTTCTCGCCGCCTGTGCTTAATTCAACGGCTCTGGATTTTGCCGCCGCTTTTACCGCTTCTCTGCTCTCTGTGGCATGAATCGTAATAAGAATGTTTTCATCCTCAATTCCTGCAATTTCTTTGACAGCATCCTCTTCCGGCATCTGCATAACCTCAAATACTTTCACAACTCCTGAAAGCACAAGTGATACCTCCATTTCTCTGCCATCTTCTGCCTTTACCGGGATTGTTACCTGCTCGATAACCACTTTTTCCTCCGGTTTCTTATCAGCCGGTGGTGCTACTTCCTCTGTAAGCTCTCCAATAAAGCCGGATGTTTTTAATGCTCTTACTCTTTCAGGGCGGATTGCCCCATCAGGGATTGCATCCCCAGGGGCATAATCAACACCACTGATACGAAGAGCTTTTGTACAAACATAGCTCATCGCTGTACCTCCTTACTGTTTACACACACGCAGACAGGTAGCAAGCCAGGTCATCGGAGGTTTTCTTCATATCCGTAGACATTAAGCCCTCGATGAACTCTGAATGAGTACCACCCTCGCCCTCGAACTGGTCTGTTGCCATGTAGTTTCCGTTGCCGAGCATATCCCATGTAAAGATATATCCTGCGGACGGCTCATCAATAGCCGGTGCATTTGTTGTGTATGTAAGTAATGCTCCATCAGATTCGCATACAAACTTCATATCGTCCGGCTGTCCCTCTTCTGCGGCATTGTATGTTGCCTCCAGGACCTTTACTTCCTCAAATCCAAGTACCTGTGCAAGTACCTGTTCATTTACGATTGCCGGATTTGCCGTACCGCCTGTGTACTTCACACGCTCCAGGATGTCCGGGTGATTCTTTAATGCTGTGAATGAATCATAGCCGAGGCTTAACTTATTCGGCATACGTCTGCCTGCCAGCTTGATTTCTCTCTTTCTTGCATCGAAGAAATTAACCGGGTCGAAATTCGCATCATTGAATTTCAGGAACTGGCTGCCGCTCGGTGTACCAGATGAAATACCAGTGAACTCATTCGCCCAAACTCCTGTCTTGAAAAAGCTCTCTGCGAATAAAATATCAAGGTGAAGCAACTGCTGTTCTGATACAAAACGTACCTTGCTACGTCTTGGGTCGATGGATGCCGGTACTCCTGCACGCTGATAGTTTATGGCTCCAATCTGGTCTACGCCTACGATAATCTGGTCTACAACGCATTTGTAGCTGTTATCAGTGTGTCCCATCTTTGCCGGTGATACTTTACCGAAAGCCGGCTTTCTCGCAACATTATCTCTTGCAAGGTCGCCTTTCAGAAATTCATAATAAAATCCGGTAGAAAAATCCACCGGACAAATCGGAAAAATACTGGTTGCAACATGGTCTTTCGGGTCAGCAAAATAAGCCATGCTCATGTTTGTTAAATAGCGGTTAGGTTTCCATCCCTTATTGATTCTCGCAAGAATCGCCGCATTTCCGTTTACTTCTCTTGTGTTGCCCATCGTTTATAGTCCTCCTCTTTCTTACTCTTTCGGTTTGTAGCCAGCCTTAATAAGCTGAACCTTTACCACGCTACCTGCTTCTGTTGCTGCACTAAGGGCAACTGCTGTAATAAAATTACCTGCCGCCGCTTTTACTGCCTTTCCCTCTGCATTGGTTGTAAGCTCATCTCCAACCGCAACTGCCTCTCCGGCAATCCACTTTCCGATGTCCTTTACCTGGATGTCTACATCATCACCGGCCTTTACTTTCTCATCATTCGTAAACAGTGATAAGCCGATAACATTTGCACCGGCTGTCGGCTTTTCAGCCTTACCATTCTTGATTGCCAGGGCAATTCCCTGTGCGCCCTCAATGTCTTTTCCAGCCTCTAACACGATAGTCGGGCTTTCATTGATGCTTGTGCCAAAATAATCTGCCATGTCTTACTCCTCCTTTTCACATTCTGCTGCAAGTTCCGGGTCATTCTGGAATACTTCATCAAGTGCCTGCGCCTTTGTCACATTCTTTGATTTCATAATCTCTGCCGCCTGGGTTTCTGCCTTTAACCATGCTGCGCCATCTGTTGTGCCAGCTCCACCGGATTTACCGATTTCAGTAAAAGCACCGGACTTCTCAACGGCTGCAACCGCTCCATCGAGTACAGCAATCATATCTGTATATGCTGTGCCTCCTGCGGCTTTCAGACTTTTGAGTACCGGTACAAGCTCTTCTTTCTTCTTTCCGATGATTTCATACTTTTTGGCAACGTCCTCAAGCTCACGCTCCTCTGTTGCCTCTCTGAACTTCTTTAAGTTCTCAAGTTCCGCTCTTACTGCCGGATGCATACCCTTGTAGATATCTTCTCCGCCATCTGTTCCCTGCGCCGGTGTATTGGATTTACCGACCTCTGTTGCCGGTATTCCCTCCGGATTCTGCGCCAGTGGAGTTACGCCCTCTGCTCCTGCGGCTACCTCCTCTTCGCCGTAACGCTTCTCAATGGACTGTAAGAAAGCCAGTTCTGCAGGTGTAAGTTTGCTCTTGTCAATTTTCATTTCTTCTGCTCCTTTCGCATCGTTCTGATTTTTGTTCTGGTCCTTTTTCTTTGGTTCTCCGGTTCCAGGCTCATCCTGCGCCTTTTCTGCTTTTTCGATGGTATCATCCAATCTCTTGCGGATGGATTTCATCATCGCCAGGTCTGATGCCGTAACCTCCTCTTTCTTCACAATGTTGGTTGCCTTACCACTGGACCACTGCGAGATTGCATCTTTTGTAAACTCGCAAAACTCGTCAAGGCTTTCCTGCATTGCTGTTGCTGCACTGGTTCCATCCATTTCCTCATCATTCAGAATGGAACACAGAGAAGATTGGAGGGCGTAACAGATATCCCAGATTTCATCTGCGATTTTTCGGTTTTTTACTTCGGCAATTCTTTCTCCGAAGCTCTCCGAACTCTTCTGAATATCATCTATCACGCTTTCCAGCTCCGATGTATCCGGTTCACTTCCTGCGGCTTTTGTAATCGCCGTAATCAGGCGTTTCCAGATATTCGGTTTCTTCTCTGCACCCTCATCATGTGGCGGCTCCACACCGTCCTTGCTCTTAAACAATCGGATGTGTGCCTCTGGATTGGCTCCATCGTCCACAAAATCAACTTTTGTGATTTTGAGGTTTTTCAATTTTGTTGCCATCGCTCTGCTCCTTTCTTAAAAATTCTTTATAATGCAAGAAAAGCACCCTCCCGGATGCCTCCCTGTATTACCGCTATTATTTTTCATCAAAATATTTTCTCGTGACTGTGCTTAGGGATATTAACAGCACCCCAACAGCCACACCGAAAAGGAAATCCCTATTCCTGCAAGTATTGTCATTCTTCCTCAACCTCCACTCGCTCTGCTTCTCCCTCAATGGAGAACATCGGGTATTCGCCGCTTTTGACCTTTTCCCAGACATCCTCATCAAGCACCTTGAAGCCAATCCACCATCCGACAGGCAACGTGCCCTCCGGGATTCCCATTGCTTTCATTTTCTCCTCGGTAAATACCACCGATTCGATAAGGACTGCGGCTCCGCCTCTTTCGTGCATCTCTCCGCCCTCCCGGTACAGTTCTGCGAACTTGTAAGCAGCACTTTCAAGTTCCTCCGGTTCGATGATGTCCTCCTGGTAATCTTCTATCAATTCCCCATCTGCGGTGATGGATACATTCGCCCATCCAAACGCCAGCATCTTATCATCATCAGATTTTGCAATCTTGAACCGCCCTTTCTGCACTGCCGGTTTCTTCTTTCCGACTCCATCTTCCGTTGATTTCTTTATCAGCTCCGAAAACTTCTGCATGATTCCTCGCCTCCTCTACTTTTTATTTTTATCAGGTGTGACCTCTATGTACTCAATAGCGCACGCACATCTCGGATGCGCTGGTGGTGTGAGGTCGGTTGTAACTTTGGTTCCTATTCCCTTGAAAGAAAATTCCTCATCCATGCCAATTTCCACACCCTCCAAAGAACTACACAAAGAGCACACCATATCATCGCCTGATGTGCTCCATCTCTTTATGACCTCGCCTATAAGTTTCTGTTCCTGCGCCTGTCGCACGCTCTCATCAGCTCCCTTGTTGTAAGCGTATGCCATTTCCGTTTGTGCAATATTGTCCGCCCTCTGCCGGTGCTGACGTTCTGCATACTTCATTGCGGCTGTCCTGGCTTTCTTCTGGATGCTTTCTGCTTTCATCCTCGGATGCTGTTCTCTCAAAGTTTTGACCATATTTTCGTAATATTTGAGATTTGCCTGCGCCTGCGGCTTCGTCAGCCCAATACAGGGGCGAATCATCTTTGCCAGTTCATCAACCGAATGTCTTTCCCGAACTGTCCTTTCCAGGAATACCTTGATTGCCTCTTTCTGCGTATCAGTGCATTGTGTCACAAGCTCGGCCCCTCTTTCCTGTATCCATCCAAGAACCTGCTTCGTTGAAAAAATATAATCCATATCTGCAAGAGCCTGGATTATTGGCTGGCTTGTGGAACCGGCTATAATCGCATTCTGCCACATACCGTTGAGTTTTCCCTGCACCAATAAAGAATAGTCCTGCATCCATTCATCGGCTGTCTTTTCGTCCAGCTCTCCATCAAGCACTGCCTGTCTTAATTCCTGATACGTGATGGCATTGGACTGGTCTTTCCAGAATCCGCATAACAGCTCAACCGGTTCTGAACTGGCTGTTTTCAGATAATCCTCCAACTTTTTCAGGATTTCCGCACCGTTACCGGCTCTGGCTTTTCTGAACCTCTTCCCAGGTCTTATCAATATTGCCATGATTAGTACCTCCCTAGCCGCCGTTTGGCAGCTTCAGTAATGTCACTGGGTATTTCTCCATCGCCATCCTTTGGCTCTTTCCCTGCCGCCGTTGCGCTTTCTGGCGGTTGGTTCTGCGTCTGTTGTGTTGCTCTTACCTCATCAGGTGTTCTTGTGTCAGATGTTCTCTCCGGTAAATGTCCCACCTGTCTAATGTAATCTTCCAAACCATCATCGGGAACCAGTACACCGATACCGGTCATATCTTTGATAAATGCAGAAACTTTCGTGATGTCTGCATCCTCAATATCCCCATGCGTCATTTTGGGATAATCTGTGATGCCCTTGAAATGCTCTCCGTTAATATCAATCAAAGCCGGGATTGCCTGGCTGTTGAATGTTTCGCAGATAATATCAAGAAATGCTCCGCACGCCATTGAGAACAGCTCCGTTTTATCGGAACTCAACGCCCAACTGCCGTTTTGCTCATGCCCCAAAAATATAAAATCCGCCAGTACCGTCATTGCAATACGGTTATCATAGCGGTTGATGATTGCGTTTGTATCAAATTGTCGGCTGCCTCCGGTACTTAATAGTTCCAGTTTATAGCCATCTGGAAGAACAACGCCCTCCATCTCATCCCTGCGGATGTTCCTAACCTGCGTCTGTAATCCGTTCAGGATTTCTTGCGCCTGCTCATCGTCAGGATTCCAGATATCTAAATCTGACGGTCCATATATTACCGGAAGTCCTGCAAGGTCACGTTCAATACCGATGCCCTCAACCTCCTGTATTCTTCTCTTGAAATACCAGGAACGGTACGCATTACGCAAAATAGACCTGCCCTCCGGGTTGTCCTTTCGGCTCTTGGTTCGGAAAAGCAATGCCTTTTCAATCGGAATCGTGTACAGGTTGTAAGATGGAGGCGGCATCTGCGTCATTCCTTTCAGATTGTCCTCATCGTCATACTCCCATTGGTAAAGGGTTTCCTGCGCTCGTATCGGAAGTTTTCTCCATCCGATAAGCCCATCTGCATATTTACTTCGTGTTCTACCGTCTTTTGTCCTCCCCATTCTTCGTTTGTAAACAATCTCGTGATAGCTCCATCCGAATGTGAGGAATGACAAGATTTCTGATATGGTGTCAATCCATGTGTTCTGCATATCATTCATGCAGCTTTCGACAAACTCTGCCGCATCAATATCTGCCTGGCTATCTCCTCCAGGTTCCACGTTCCAATCAGTCTGTCGAACCAACATCTCGATAGCAAAAAGGATAGCGCCTACAACATCGTCATTTTCAGACATTTCTCTGTAAGCCTCTATCCCTCGTTTTCCTCTAAGCTCATGCAGGAACTCTTCGTAAATCACTCCACCATATCGCCTTTGTCCTATTCGTCCAATTTCTTTGTTATCGGCCATCTTTACCACCTCACTTTCGCCAGTAACTTTCTTTGCTCAATCCTCCATCTGTCGGAGGTGCGGAATATGTATTTCCGCTTTCAAGTTCTGTAAACGCCGAACTGCTCGCATCCACCATATCCTTGAACTTGCTTTCCGGGAAACTCTCAACCTGGTTGAAATACATCTCATTCCAGGGAGCTATCAGCACATCAACGTTGCCTTTATCCATTCCCTCAAGTCCTAACCACTGTGCAGAAAACGGCTCTGCTCTTGTAACCTTATCCCCGGATTCAGGGATGCACTTAACAGTAAAACCGGCTAAGAATTTTAAGAAACTCTGCGCCTGGTCCTTTCCTGCCTGTCCTGGGTCTTGCGGAAGTCTTGTGAAAACTCTTTTGTGCTTTGCCCTATCGGTAATGCAGGTCTGCTTTATTATCTCCCGGACATCTGCCGAGCTAAGTCTTTTATTGATAACATCGGCAATGATATAACGTCCGTTCCTCCTCTTGCCAATAAGAACACCGGCTGTATATGCCGGGTCGCCCTTTTCATCCTCGGATGTGGCTGCAAGGTCCCATCCTCTCGCCCACTTGATAACGTCTGTCGGTAATTCTTCCAGCATATTTACCTTTGTGCGGCGGAACATCAAGCCTGCGGCTGCCTTAATCTTCCAGTTGCCTCGGAGAAGCCTTTCTCTCTCAACCTCCGTCAATGCTAACAGGTTGGCTTTGTATCCTGGGTTTTCTTTCATCAAGATTTTGTTATCATCCAACGTGGACATAATGAATGTGACAGATTTCGGCATTGTTTCTGCCTCTTCCTCGCCTATATTGGCATCAAGGGCAATCTGTACAGCCTCTTTCCTTGTGGCAGCCCACATAACAGTTTCGTTAATGCGGACGAACCATCTCTTCTTGCCGGAACGTTCCTTTATCGGATAGCCGGTGTCCTGGTCTATCCACCATGAAATAAAATCAGCAACCCACGAATCCGCATCTGGATTGCAAGTTGCTCTCATGTATGGCTTTACTCCGCAAACACTACGGTTTCGGGATAGCATATAAAAAAATTGTTTCTCGGAAAAATGGGTAAGCTCATCAAATCCTATCATGGTTATCTGCGAACCTTGCCATTTCTGCAAATCATCATCTCGGTTGATATAGTCAAATGCAACTGTCATACCGTTTTTGAACTTCCACATACCTGCGCTGTATCTTCCATCGGCTCCCTTTATATCTCCATATACGTCATTGCTCGTATCCCACAAGCCGCCCTGGTTGAATATCTGCTTATATTCGTGTCGGAATATTACAGCACCAAACCGTTTGTTGTTCTTATACCTCAAAGGCTCAATCAGCAATCCGTATGACTTTCCGCCTCCTGCGGCTCCACCGTAAATAGCAATATCTGCTGTTGTTGAAAGGAATTTTTCTTGCGGTCCTTTCTGCGGCCGTATGACTTTGATATTACTCATCGTCCTCGCCCTCCTTTTCTGGCAGATATATTTCTACTGGCGTTCCACCGGTCATGCCTCCATCCTCTTCGGCTTTCTTTGCCTCTCTGTCCTGTTTCTTCCGGTATGCAAATTCTTTTTCTTGTAGCTGTTGCGTTGGGTTCTGCCCTGCGGTATCTCTTAGGAACTTTGCAGCATTTACATTTCCATTCGCCGCCTGCACCAACATTGCCGCCATCACTCCCATACTGTAGTCCATATCCTCTTCGTCAATCCCTAAAGCTGTGAGCGTGGCTTTCATGGTCGATTGCTTATTCGATACCGGCATATTCAACAGCATTTCGGCTGCCTTTCGCATATCCCTTTTCTTACGCCTCGCTGCCCCGGATGCTTTACCTCCTGCTGTGGCGATTTTTCTTTGCTCGCTCTTTGTTCGGCGGTTCATAGGTATCAGATTTTCGTCATTTGCCAATGCCACCACCTCACTTCGTTCTCAACTCCGATAAAATTAAATAAAGCAAGCGTCCTTTCTCGCCTGCTCCATCTTTTTGACCTCCAGATTAGGGGCTGTCATTCTACAAGGTATGTCGCACATTGACATATCCGTTACCGCCGCCATTTTCTTTGCCAGAATATCTTCGTCCATGATATGACCTATAATCTGATACGGCTTATGACAGCAGTACATGACTTCGCCTTTTTCATTTAAAGCCATCTGCGCCCAGCTTGCGGTGCATCTCTCTTCCTGCCTGTCGAGTAATCCCCATTTGAAATTGAGCGTCACCCTTTCATCATCCATCGCCATATCCGATACGATTTTCTTTATTTCCTCCGCATCTCTCTTTTTCCTCTCATCCCTGTAGTAACTTCCTGCGGTGCTTTCCACTGGTCTGAAAACCATGTAGTCAACGTCCAGGTCCTTATTTGCATCGTAAAATCTCTTTACATCCTCCGGCTCTTTTACAAGCTGTTGGATTCCAAGAGATGTGCCAGGACTGTTTTCTTTTTTCCATGCTGCATACGCTTTTATGTTCTCCCGGACTGTTTCATATGCCGCCACGCCTCGCAACTGCTCATAGCTTTCATTGCTGTACGCATCAAGGGACACTTTCAAGTAATTCGGTTTGACCTTTACCAGCTTATTGAAATTCGTATTTATTCCCCACTGGAAATTGTTCTCGGTAAGCCATCCTGCAATCTTTTCAAAATCAGGATTGATGGTCGGCTCTCCTCCACCGGTCAGTATAAATCCCTGTACACCCATAACTGCCAGTCTTTTTGCGTATGTGATAAAATCCTCATATCTCATTGCCTGCGCCCCTGTATCCAGCTCCCACCGTCCGTAGGTGCAATAGGGACATCTGTTATTGCAATAATTTGTGAGGAATATATCTGCTGTTATGGGTTTCTTTTCCCCTGCAATCCTGTCTATATGGCTTAGCATCTTTTCGCCTGTTATGTTTTTCTCCATTTTCTAGGTATCCTCCTTTCTCTCTTTCCTCCACTTTTCATTCAGGATTTTCGGGGCTGTGTGTTCCCAGTTTATCCTGTGGTGTATTCTCTTGTGCGTGGTATACATCATGCTGACTTTTACAGCGCTCGGCATACTCATAATCGCATAAAAGGTTTTTAGGTACGTGCCGCCCTCCTTATACGCATCTGTCATTCCTCCCGACAGGCTTTGGGTTGGCAACTGTACCACGCAATATTGTGTATTTGAAAAGAACAGGTGTCCCCGGCTGCTCAATGTTGTATATGTCACAACATCTTCGTTCATGGTTCCCCTGTACTCTATCGGCGTATCTGTCTTGCAAAAGAAACTGTTCATCGCCTTTCGTAATAATCCTTTGTGGAAGTTTCCTCCGTCTACTCCTCCAACGAAATCTCCTCCCTGGCAAAATGCCACTGTATCAGCTCCCGACACCTCCAGGAACTGAATCATATCTTCAAACACTCTGTCAAAATCATGCGATGGCTTATATTTCAGCTTTCCATCTTCCTCGTACCGGTAATCAATGCTTTTGTAATCATCATCCAGCATCAAGAAGTATTTCAGCCCCAGTTCTTCCGCAATCCTCCAACATTCATTGCGAGCATAAATGATTGCCCTGTGGTCGTTGAAATTATCCATCGTATCTGCCCGGTCATATGCTGCCTGCTTATCAAATATAATCACTCGGTCTGCCCCGAAGTTCTTTTTATATTCTTCTGCCTGCTCGTCCTCATCATCTATGATGAAATATATCTTACCGGTATATCCTGCCTTTTTAATTGCAGGAACCGTAACCACATTATCGGCTCGCCCATGTGTCAGTATGAAAACTGCGAAATCATTCCTCATCGGCTTCGCCCTCCATAATGTCTGTGATGTCAGTTGCCAACTGCACATATCCGTTTGCTATGGCATCATTCACATCAATTATTACGAGTGCGGACTTTTCAAACAATTTCTGCACTTCCGGCTCTGCGTGTGCGTAATACTCTGCGATATTCCGGTAATTAAATACATTATGTCTGCGTGCCGCCTGTATCAGGAACTCCCTTATCTCCTCCGGGATGTCTGTGGCTTCAACTTCCTGTATCAGCTCATCCGCCTTGCTGCTATCCAGCATATCAGATATTTCCGGGCACTCTCCTGTAATTTCATACTGCGGTATTTTGACTTTCAGAGTGTACTTATCGTCCTGCATCTCCTCTCCCAGTTCATCCTCCCCAACAGAAAATCCGAACTGGCTCATATCAATGTTTATGATTCCCTGCATTTCTTTTCCCAGTAAGTCCTCGTCCCACTCTGCCAGCTCTGCGGTCTTGTTGTCTGCCAGCCGGAACGCCTTAATCTGCTCGTCCGATAAATCATCTGCACTGATACATGGTATGTCGGTGATTCCCAGCTTCTTTGCCGCTTTATATCGGGTGTGTCCTGCGACAATCACTCCATCTTTGTCAATGATAACTGGATTTTTGAATCCAAACTGCTGAATAGATGCTGCTACTGCATCCACCGCCATATCATTATGTCTTGGGTTGTTCTCATACGGTTTCAGTTCTCCAATCTTCCGCATGACAATTTCAATGCTGCTGTTCATTTATTGCCTCGCTCCTTTCATTTCCCCGGCTCCTGCGTCTGTTCATCCTCTGCGCTCCTCATTCCGGACAAAACAAAAAGCCATACCATGTTCAGATATGACTTTTCATGTTACTGATATTTAATTTTAGGAGCGTGGCAGGTATTTCTCCTGCCACACGAGAAAAAGAACGAGTACAGCAGCCACATTCTTTACAATCAAAACTTCTTCTGATTGCACCATACACTATATCATCGGTCGAATTGACGGTCAAAGGAAAAAAAACGGATTCAAAATAAACCGAACGGTTTTTTATTTATCCATCGGGTTCCCAAAATCATGCAAAATCATAGCATCTAAGCCGAAAAATAGCACCGTCAGGTCATTTCGTGCCTCTTTTGCATCTTTCTGGATTGTGGACAATTCCATGTTATAAAATTCCGCAATTTCCTTTGTGCTCTTCTTTTTCTCTCTGTCAAGGTACATCATCTGAATGACTTTCCATCTGCGCTGTATAATCTCATTCGATGAGGTTTCGCACTCTCTCTGGTACACTTCCAGCATCCGGTCTACGTGTGCAAGCATAAATTTTACTGCATTGATTCCCTTTAACTGCCTATGTAACGTTTTATCTTCATCAAAGATTCTGAATCCGTACAGAACATCCATATTTACGATGCTCTCATCCACCTGCTCTGCCTCATCAATAGTGCAGACTGCCTTTTCTGCATAGTCTTTCAGCTTCGTGTAATTCTCTAACAGCTTTTTGGTATTATACAGGAGGGTTTTCTTTTCCTGCGCAATACTCTTTTTTCTTGCCTTTTCGCTTCTCTCAACTGCTTTATCGGCAGCCTCCTCACAGAGTGCTTTTATTTCCTCTTTCGTGAGTGATACTCTTCTTTCTGCTTTTCCCACTTTCTCTGACCTCCTACAATTACAGATTGACTTTTCGGAATTGTCATAATAAAATGACAGTAGTTTTTGTGTTTTATGAGCCGATTGTCAATCATCGTATTGCAAGAGGCTCTATTTTTTTATTTTCTGCGGAACATATTAGCAACCGGGCAAGTGGCAAAATGTGAAATGTACCCTACGCCGGTGGCATCCTGCGTCCCAGGCTGTACAATTTCCGCGCTTACCGTTTCACCGTTCGGTGTGACGATTCTCTCTTTTCCTTTTCCCTCTTTCGGAACCCGGTATGTTATCAGCCTTGCGTTTACTGGCATATTCTTACCGTTTATGGTCTTAATCCATAATATCTGCTGGCGGCATTTTGCACAGGTTCCAAAATTTCCACGATTCGCCTTTTTCATCCTTTATCGCCTCCTTTCCAAGGCTTGAATCTTGATTATTCATTTTCTTTGCTCAAACCCTCTGTTGCTTTCCTTACCTTTTCGACCTCTTCCAGTTCAGGAAATTCAATGGTTTTGCTTAATGCTTTTACTGCCAATGCGCAACCGTTTTTCTTTTCCACCTGGTCTGCCAGGTATCTCAACGCAATTACCAACAGAGTTGCATCCGCTTTGGAATATGGCTGTACCGCTCCGATAATTTTATTGGAGTAATACTGTAACCCCTGAATGACCATCTTTGCCGATTCTTCTCTTTTTCCATCTGCAAGGATTTCCTGTGCTCTGATAATAAAGCTATGCATTCTCTTTTCTCTCTTGAACATCTCTATTCCTCCATCGGGTCATCGTATGGGTAATCATCATCGCCCTCGCTGAATGGTAATGGCATACCACTATCGTCTGTGCTATCGTAATCGCCGCTAGGAACGTCGGTATCTGTTTCCTCATCCACATTATCGGGTACGGTCATCATACCGTCTGATTCGCCGTCCTGCTCTTCCTCCTGCGGCTCTTCTGATTCCTCATTCTCCTGATTGTCCGGTAGGAAGTATGTAGGCTGTCCCTCAACGGCTGGTGTTTCACTATCCACAATATCTGCATCGTTCTCTGCCTGCTGCTCCATATCGAAAATGTTCATCTGTCCTCCGGTAGAAACATATTTCAGCACATATCGTTTCAGCTTTTCATCATATACCAGGCACATTCCTGTATCTCTCTTACCGTCCGCACTGTCCTTTACCGGCACAACGGTGGAAATCTTATGCTTGATAAGAGGCTTTTTGATTCTTACCGTTGTTCCATCTTCCTGCGGTACGAAATCCTCATTCAGTTCGATGCTGATTTTGAGGTCGATACTTCCCTCGTCCATATCAGACTGTTCCATCTTTCTGAATAACTTCTGCATCATCAGATTGAATGTTTCTCTTGCCGCCTGGAATGTATCGCTTTCCAGTGTCATTTCCTCGTAATTTAAAATACTCATTTTGTTTGAATCCTCCTATGTTTTATTTGAAAATCTATTCCACTGCCCGGATGAATACGTCCACCCTTGGTGTATCAGAATAGAACTTTCGCACCTGCGTATCTACAATCGCATTATCGTCATACCACGCTACGCCATTCAACGCGTCATATATGAGCTTTGCCACATTATCAAGGTCCGGCTTCACTGTTGGTCTGATTCTATGCTCAAGCATTTCTTTCCGCCGCTTCTTTGAGGTTGATTGTGGTATCGGATAATATGCTATGATGCGAATATCAAGAGGCTCCTTTTCCTTAAATCTCCTGCCTCTGGCAACTTCCAGGAAACACTCTGCAACCTCTTTTTCATGCTGTGTTGTCTTTTTTGGCGTGTAAGTCTTTGTATATGTACCCATTCTGGCGAATTTTGGTCGCTGTTTTCCGAACGGATTTCCAGGTACTGTAAATTTGATTGATTTCATATCGCCAGCCTCCGTTATTTCCAGTATCATTGATTCATCGCCTTTCTAATCTTCAAAAATATAGAACAGTGAACCCTCCATTGTGTAACCAAAGCAAAGGTTTCCATCATCGCAAATCAAGGCAAGCTCCAACTGCGACAGATTTGTGTTATTCTTAATGACTGCATAGGTTGAATGATTATATCCGGCCGTTCTTTTTAATACGATGTCATAATCATCCGGGTTTTCCACTTCATATCTTGAAATTTTGTACTTTTCACAAAGTTCTTTGTAAATTTCACGATTGATACTGGCTTTTTCCGATTCGTTTCCTGTAAACGCCCACTCCCGATATATCTTTTTCTCTAAGCTCATGACTTTTCCTCCTCTTTCTCTCTGTATATTTTCAAGGTGTAATCATAAGATTTCCCTGATTTTCTAGGGATTCTGCCCGGTCCTACTGTGTATCCGTTTTTTACCAGGATTCCAGTCATGATTGACCGGTCCTCCACTGTTGAACAAATCAACTCCGCTACTTTTTCCATCGCTTAATCCTCCAATAATCTCTTTCGCATCTCATCGTATCTATCCGCCGCCTGGTTCATCCTCCAGGATGCCCCGGCTACTCTGTGCGGAAAACACATCGCAAAAATTCTGTCATATATCCTTTTGTATCTCGTATCCATGTTTTCTTTCATATCCGTCAACATCAAATTAGTTGTCAGAATCAGCGGCTTTCCTGCGAGGTATCTGCTGTCTATCACGTTGTAAACCTTTTCCAGTCCATAATCCGTATTGCGCTCTGTTCCTAAATCATCGATGATAAGCAGCTTTGCATTGTTCAGCCTTGCTATCAGCTCTGATTCCTCCACCTGCTTGTCCTGTATCATCTGTAATATTTTTACAAATGATGTCATTATTACCGGTATTTTCTGATTCAGCAGTTCGTTTGCAATGCAAGCGGCAGCATAACTCTTGCCGGTTCCAACTGGACCATACAGAAGTAACCCCTGATTGTTCCTGTACATCTCGTCAAAATTCTGCACATAATTTCTGACTATCTTATAAAGCTGTGCATTATCTTTGTTCTGCTGAAATGTGGCAAGGTTGGCGTTTTTCAATCTGTTCTCAATAAGACTTGCTGACCGCAGGCGTTCCATGTGCTGTAATTCCTGTCTGGCCTCTTCCTGCTTCTTTCTATCCTCTTCTGCCTTTGCCTCGCATTTACAGATACAAGGAACCGTAATGGTTGCCCCATCACCGCCGGGGATTTTTACTCTGGTCTGTCTTTTCCCTCTGCATTTTCCGCAATGGATAAGACCGTCCTCGATATAATCTCCCTCGCGCATCATTTCCTGCTGTGTTCCTTTTTCTCTTGCAATCCTCTCTGCAAATCCTGTGAACAATTCTGCTGTTCCCTCCATCTGCTATGCCTCCAATCTATCTGAATGGGTTTCCCTCATCCTCTTGTGATTCCTCAACCCTATTATTTTCCCGTTTATTCAAGAAGTCCTCAAAAGGTGTATTCTCACTAAGGAACGTCTTGGCGTGTTTTATGTATTTACTCTCTGTTCTCTCTCGAACCAGTTTTTTCTTGTAATTTTCAGCCGCTTCGCACAATTCATCGGGTGACCATCCATCATTGAGGCGTGCCTTGTATTTCTTATACGCTTCGCCTTTTCCATCTTTTCTTGGGTATATCCTCCAAAATCTCTGGAAATCTGTGCTGTACTCTGTTTTCTTCGGTTTCTTTGGTGGCTCCTGCGGTACTTCCTGCTCAGGTGCTTTCTCTTCCGCCATCTCTATTCCAGGAATATCAAGAACCGACTGGGTTTCTTCCATACCATCCGGTTTTTTCGGTTCTTCTGTCTGTACCTTTTTCGGTCTACCTCCCAGCTTTCCGTTTCTTCTGTTTATCTCACATCTGGCATCGTACTTGTCGCTATCTCTTTTGAGCTGTGACCGGATAAAGGAGAAAGCCATTAAAGGCAGTCCTGCCAGCTCTTCACAAGGCAAATCATTCACATAACAGAAGATTGCCTTTATCAGCTTTCCAGCCTCCTCATCAGACATGAGCGAGAAGTGGTCTATATAATCGTTATAAAGTTGAAAGCTCTTTTTGTCCTCTGACTTTCCCATTGTATCCGCTCCAATTTCTCTAAACTTCTGCTACAAGGTCGGCTATTCCTATCGGTCTTTTCAGGACTTTAGTTTCCCGGCAGTAATCGCAGCAATGGCATCTCAAAGGTTCGATTTCTCCTCTCTTTACTGCCAGTACGTGATTGATATTTGCTTTTACAACCTCCCTCGCCTCTCTCAGGTAATTATCCTGTACATGGATAATCTCAATATTCGGTGTGCTTTCCTTACTGATTCCGGCAATATAGAACGGCAATCTCTTTCCGGTATTCTGATATACGACTTCCTGATATATTGCGCCCTGGATGTCGTACCCCCAGTAGCGGACGAAATCTAAGTATCCTATATCTCGCACCCACTCCAATTTTGTAAGGGATGCCATAACTTTAAGGTCCACAATCGCAACTCCCGGAATATAACTGTCCATTTTGATTTTCCAGGGTGTTCCATACAGTTCTGCGGTCATTATGACCTGCTTTTCCCCGGACATATATTTCATAAAGAGTTCGTCCCTCTCTGCTCTCTGAATCAGCGCATCCGCTTTTACATATTCCGCTTTCAGATTTCCATCTTTTTTGAACATTTCCGTGTGTTCACTCTTAAATGCATCAAGTGTACCCTCGAAATATCTATCAACATAGCTGCCAACCATCAATGCTGTTGAGCTTGCCTGCGCATACTCGCCTTTGAGTTTTGCAAGGGCAGCCTCCTCGCAAGCCACCCTGCCATATGTACCGTTGAAATCCTTGAACTGGGATACGGACATATACTCATAATTTGCAATGTCTGAATAATAATTTTCTTCTGTCAACTGCATTCCCATTTCTTAGACCTCCCTGTACTCTGCTCCAACAAATTTGATATAATCCAGAATCTTTTTATGCTGTTCTTCGTTTCCTCTGACCTGGATTGTCCAAATCTTTTTGCCTCCACTTAATCCCGGCTGCTGTGTTACCGGATTAGCAATCGTTCCGGTTACTGCCTGCTGATATGCGTGTCTTTCAATGCTTTCGATTGCCTTTCCCATTTCAGTCTTAGGTTCTGCAGAAGCGACAGGCTCCGGTGCTTTCTCTGGTTCCTGCGGCTGTTCTTCCTTTTTGGCAAGTGCTTCACGCTTTGCCGCCTCTTCTCTCTCCCTCTTCTGTCTTTCTCTTTCCAGAATCATTTCTTTCTGCTTGCGAAGCTCCTGGACCTTAGATAACGCCTCGGATAATACCAGATTTCTCTCATATACCTTTTTCGCATCCTCTCTGAAATCTTCCTCAATTCCATCAAGGATGTTCAGGTCGCCTTTTGTATTCTCAAATGCAGTATTTACCGCATCCTGCCAGGTTTTCTTCGTGGTGGATTTGTTCTCCCACTTACTGTCATAAATCTTAGATTTCAGCTTAGAGGCAACTGTTTCCGGTAATTCTGCAAACACTTCTGCCATGTATGCAAGAATTTCCTCTTTTTTCTTCTTTTTCTGTTCCTCTTCGTAATCCTTTACCTGCTTTGCAATCGTATTGATAGGCTCATCAATAAGCTGTGTCAGCTCCTTTGCCTGTTTTTCCATCTCATTGTATGGCTCCAGGCACTTCTTTTTGACGTCTTTTCTTCTGTCCTCAACGGATTCTTTTAACTTTCTAAGATATGCAACGGTTTTCTTCGCATCTGCGATTGAATCATCGTCAAACACAATGCCAGTGTATTTCTTCATCTCTGTGGCAAGTGCCGTTTTCAATTCTTCAAAATTCCAGTTAATTTTTCCTACTTCCTGTTTTACTACTACCTGTAATTCGTTCATTTTCTCATCCTCCTGTTATTTCCAAGGTAAATCGTCCATTGCTGATTCATCCGGCATCATAAAACCCGTGCCATCAGGCATCGGCTGTGGCTGTTCCTCCTGCTGCTGTTCAAAAGGAATTGCCTGCTGTGTCGGTTCTTTTGTTTCCTGCGGTTGTGACTGTTCTACCGGTACAGGCTCTTTCTTCGCCTGCTCCATCTGCGCGAACACATCAACCGGCGCGCCATTATCCGGTAATGCGGCTGTAGCTGTTCTTCCATCAATGAACACCGGCTGACCGTTTTCAAACTCCACATCGCCGCCTGCAAGATATGCTTTCTGCTGTTCGATGTTGTCAAAATCAAGGTCAATCAGCTTGCACAATCTGCGGAGGACTGTCTTTTTATACATCTCTCCTGTGCTACTCTTCCAAGCCTGGCTGTCTTTGGCTTTGGAATATGTATTTCTGACATTCTCGATTTCTTCTACGCTCATGGTGTCATACATCATTGAGCCATCTTTGAAAACTACAATCGCAAAAGCTCCAATCATTGGCTTGTTGGAAAACGGCTGTGGTCTGTAGATTACATTCTGAACGCCTGCGTCCACCTCTTCTGTAAAGAAATCATCCTGTCGGACCACTTTTGCAAAAATGTCCTTAATCGGATTTCTGGAAAATCTCTTGCACATTTTGATTTCGCCTTTATAGTCCGTTTGAAAATTAAGTTCCCCTCCATACGGAATTGCGTAACATTCTCCGTTGAAATAATCCAACCCCAGATATGCCGCTTTGCACAAGCACACTGCCATTGATTCAAATGTCAGCTTGCAAAGCTCCGTCTTTTTCTTTTTGTCTTTCAGCATTTCGGAAATAACCGTAACCGTATTCAAGGCGAAACGCTCCTGATTAAATCCTGCTGGCAATGCTGCTTTGTGGGTAGTTAATTCCTTGATAATCGAACTCTGCACCCCTGAAAGCCACTGTTTTTCTGTCATTTCTGCCATCGTCTGTAACCTCCTGTTTTTGTGTTTTTATATATCTCTCAAATTCCATCATCCCGGTTGAAACTTCATTTATTGCATTTCTGATAAAATATTCTTTTATCACGTCCGGGAGTAAATACGGAATGTAAGATTCATCCTTACCGGCTACTGCCGCTTTTCTCTCTGCGTACTGCACCAGTTCTGTAAACTTCCTGTCTGTCATGCTGTACCCTTGCTTTTCTGCGTCTTTTCTTATGTCCTCGTATAATTCCTGCATCAATCAGCACTCCTCTCATCATCCTTATGAGCCATTCCAGAAAAAGCATAAATGCCGGTGCTAACCATTCGCCGCCTATTGCAAAAGCCCCTGCGTGTTGTATCTCACTCTGATGAGCACTCCTAACAGTGTGAATCCAACAGTTAATGCTATCCAGTGTTTCACTATCATGCGTTCCAGCATCTTTCTCATTCCTCCCTGTCTATGTAAAAATCATGCCCGCCATGCGAATACAGGTAATTCAGATTATCTCTGTGCCATGTTCTACTGCTTTCACTCTCGAAATAGGTTGCTCCCAGGCTGCCGTCCCATTTTTCTGATACAATCATCTGCAAAGCCTCAAAGCATTCTTTGTTCGGCTCAACTTTTTGGAATCTTCCGTTTGCAACCGGTGTGAATTGCCCTTTTTCGTAAATCACTTCTGACACCGTATCAGGAAATCCCTCTGCTTTTGTTCTATTCAGAACTACCAACATGACAAGAGCTTTCCCCTCCACATCTTCGCCCTCGGCTTCTGCCATGGCTATTTTGCAAAGCATATAGGCATCATCTGCATTTATTTCTTCATTCATGATTGTGCTGGTATATTCTGTCTTGAATGTTTCCTGCGGTTCCTCTGTGGTAATTGTTTGTGTGTTATCTTCAATAGAAACTTCATAACCAGATACATCCTGCGCTGATGCAGTATATCTTTGTTTCCCATGCATACACACTGTCATTTGAACTGCGGCAAACATCATCGCCGCATCAACTACAAGGACCTTAATTTTTCTTTTATGCGCTCTTTGCATTGTTATCTCCTTTCAGCGGCGTAACGAATATCCCTAAATCAAGTTCTGGCATCGACTGTACAGCCTCCAAAAGTTCCTCGTCAGAGCAAATATTAAATTCTTCTTTCAGGACTTCTTTCAGTCTGTCAATCAGTTCCATGATTTTTACTTCCTCTCCGCCATCATTCGCAGTTCTGTAATAGCCTTATAAACTCCATCTAAAGACTGAACCATTTCTTTCAGTTCTTCTCTCTCGGCTGCCTCAACCTTTCCGTCCTCGGCAATCCTCAATAATGTTTTTTGGATTTTGTCGATTTTCTCATCCTCCAACCCTGAAAGCATTCTTACCGTAATGCCCTCTATGTTCCCTGCCTCTGTTGCTATTGGCAGTTCCTTTCCTATCGGACATTCGCTCTTGCAGTAGATGCATTTCAGCTCTGGTGCGTTGTACACCTCCGCCATCATCACAACCACATCTACAGGAATGTTTTTCGTTATTCCCAATTCGTAATGTGCAAGGGTTGATTCGGAAATCCCAAGTATTTCAGCCGCCCCGGCTCTGCTGTTCAATCTCTCATTATGTATTGCAGCTCTTTTCCTGCACTCAAAATACACGTTTTCGTTCATATCCTGTAACCATCCTCTATGTCAGTTCTCTTCGCTTTGCCCTATACTATTAGCAGGTTGATAAATGGCGTCGTAATCATTGCTGATTCCCAGGCAATCGCTCACTTTGTTTACTGCCGGTTGGCTGTAAATCCTGCCGTTAATAATTGAGGATAAATATGGTCTTGCCAGCCCGGTTTTTGTTGCCAGCTCGGACACATCCATGTCCTTGTCAATTAAGGTGTGCTTTACCAACTTGCACCAAGGCGGAAGTCTTTTCTTCATCTCGCACCCTCCCTTTCTCGGTTCCGCTTATTCTTTACTTTTGTAAGGTTCTCATGTAAAATAATGAGTATGTAATCTTTATTTCATTCTCAAATGCATCTTACATTGGTAACTATAACTCATAGTTTTGAGTAGGTCAACCCCTGTAACGCATTTTTTTGAGTTTTTATTTTAGGAGGTCATTATGTTATACGATAGATTTCGTGAAGCCTGTGAAAAGCGAGGCACTACAATAACACAAGTTCTGCGTGATATAGGGCGTGCAGAGGGAAATACAGGGAGCTGGAAAGCAGGAAAATCCCCGAAACTGGACATTGTTATGGAAATGGCTGAACACCTCAACATGACATTGGATGATTTTGTATATGGCGATAATCCACCTATCGCAAAACCATCAACGCAAAATAGTGAGTTATCCGATATGGAGCAGGAACTTCTTGAGGTTTTCTCCCACATACCGGCGGACAGACAGCAACTGTGTCTGGACTTCTTACGCACTCATATGGTCCAACCCGAAAAGTATGCCGACAAGATGAACGCGTAATCACTTTGGACTATGCCAGATACCGGCGTCTTAATAAACCGGAATAATTTCAGAAAGGACGGTGTGCTATGTCAAAAACTGACAATATCATAAAGCTGTATGAGCCATCATCCAAAGGCAATGACAGCGAGCGTGATGCTTACGTTCAGGAACTCCAACGTTTGCTCGCTTGCTATCAGCTTGCCAGTTCAGATGATAAAAATGTCGTTTGGGCAGTGCTGAACAAATATGCACCGCATATCGACACGATATAGCCCCAGGCATGGGGCTTTTCTTGTTGTATGGGAAAATCATTATGAGAAATAAATCATTGGCAGGAAGAGCCAATAACCGGGCAGAACGCCCTCGTAAGGTTGCTATTTACATTCGTGTATCTACAACCCATCAGATAGATAAGGATTCTCTGCCGATGCAGCGCAAGGACCTTATCGCATATTGTGAACTTATCCTCGGCATTGAGGATTACGAAATATTTGAGGATGCAGGGTACTCCGGGAAAAACACCGACCGGCCTGCGTTTCAAGAAATGATGCAGAAAATACGTGCCGGCTCATTCTCCCATTTACTTGTCTGGAAGATAGACCGTATCTCTCGTAATCTTCTGGACTTTGCAGAAATGTACGAAGAGCTTCAATCCCTGCGAGTAACTTTTGTCAGCAAAAATGAGCAGTTCGATACTTCAAATGCTATGGGTGAAGCTATGCTCAAAATCATTTTAGTGTTTGCGGAACTCGAACGCAACATGACATCGGAGCGTGTTACTGCAACAATGATTTCAAGAGCTAACCAGGGATTGTGGAATGGCGGCAGGATTCCTTATGGATATTCCTACGATGCGGAAACTTCTGCGTTCTCCATCATCCAGGATGAAGCGGATGTGTGTCAGCTTATGAAAACAGATTATTTTGAGCATAAATCCATTATTCATACTGCCAGGTTACTGAACGATAAGAAAATTCCTACCCGGTCAGGTGCGCTCTGGTCCCCTACTGCGGTATGGAAAATACTGTCCAGTCCTTTTTACGCCGGTGTCTACCGGTACAACCATTACAAAGGAACTGAAAACAGAACTCTCAACCCGGAGGAAGAATGGGTGCTTGTCCCAGACCATCATCCTGCAATATTCACTTTGGAAGAACACGAAAAATTATGTGATATTCTTGATGCGAACAAAAGAACCGCCAATCTTCCAGGGCAAAAACACCGGGCAAAAAATGTGTATGTGTTCTCCGGCATCCTTTATTGCGGAAAATGTGGTAATAAACTGGTTTCCACTCCCGGCAGATTGCAGGCAGATAATTTCCGCACTACCACTTACTCATGCCCGAAAAAGAGGAAAACGCACGAGTGTGATAATCCATCTGTAAATGATTTGATTGTTGGAGAATTTGTTATAAATTATATTTTGAATATGCTCAACGCAAAAAGTTCTTTTTCCTCCATCAACTCCCCTGCGGAACTTGAAGAGCGTTTGCTTTATGGTGGCTCATTCAAGGACGTGCAGCATATCTCGGAAGATGGTCTGAATGAATTTTACAATCTTCTATCTCGGTACGGCTCGGATAGTTCCTATGTCTTTGCTGTAAAACACCCTCGCAAGAAAAAGGCTGCTGTCAATCCAGAAGTCGAAGCTCTCCGTAAGGATAAGGAAAAGCAGGAACGTGCCTTGAAGCGATTGCAGGATTTATACCTTTATTCCGAAAGAGCAATGACCGAAAAGGATTTCATCATACAGAAAAATGAAATATCCTCCAGGATTCAGGACATTAACACCCGGCTTGGTATGGTTACGCACGATGCCAATTCCACATTATCGGATGAGGATTTTGTGCGGCAAGCAAGCCATCTCCTCATTACGAAAAAACTCATTGGTCGGGATTATATTTATTATAAAGCCCTGGCACAGACCGTTTCGCCGGATGTCCTCAAAATATACATGGAAACTATTTTAGATTCTGTTTATGTGATTGATGGGCGTGTTTCCTCCATCGTGTTTAGAAATGGTCTTACTCATACTTTCATATACCAAAAATGATACCGGCATGAATGTCGGGAACAAAATAACCCAGAAGCCGCATAGCTCCTGGGTTTCATTTTATCCCATTATTCAATTATTTTTCAGATGTGGGATTCCTTACTTTTGTAAGAAAACGGTGTTATTCTATAAACATGGCATCACGCTTGATAAACTCACGCTCCATGCCGAAGCAAAGAACATCCGCTATAAACGATGCTTCATCCTCTCGGCTATCACAAGGATAGTGCCGGGAGCATTCTTTTTTTACTCGTTCCGAAATGGTATCATCCTGCATTAGCAGTCGGTATACTTCCTGTGCAGCCATAGAACTATCATACATTGAAAGCAGTACATTGTTTTCCAAATCTGCTGCCAGTTTTTCACGATTGCCATCTCTGGAATAAAACTGCGTTATTTTCGGACTGATTTTTGCCTGCCCGGTGAACCAGCGGCAGACCAATGCCATATCAAATGTAATCGTTTCCTTTGTTTGGGTAAACAAGGAGCTAAAAACATCTTCTAACAATGCAGTTTGGTTTGTATCGTAATCGTCGCTGATAAAGCGTCGAACAATGGTCATGACTGAACTGAAATCACATCTTTCCATAAACAGCCCTCCCTTCGAAAAGTAGTCAATTTATGGTCAATTGGCACTCAATGTGCCTTTGACAGTTTCTTGATAGAATGATATCACGAAAGAAGTTCCGAATATCTTACCTTTTATTATAGCATCAATTCCTATTTTTTGAAGTAGCAAAGCGGCTGCAGTAATGTGGTTATAGTGGACAACTTCTCTCTCATAAACTGAAATACCGAGGGAGGTGCGTGGTATCGCAAGAAAGAGTGCTCCAATCAATGTAATTGTCCATTATCCTAAAACAGAACAGGGGAAACGTGAATTGGCAGAGCGAGTAGCCGGTGTCCACGCAGATATGGTCAATCAGTATATCAAAAAATTAAATTGTCCATCCGATCAAAAGGCGGAGTTGCTGGGTGCGGTTATCGCATCCGCAAAAAAGGAAGCAGGTGAGCAAACCGATTAAGGCCCCCTCACCTGCTTTTCTTATGCTTTTATTTTCCCTTTGAAATACTTGTTCCAGGAATTGATGTTCATTCGCTTTTGATGATCTTCCCATGCTCGAAGCAGATTAGGTGAAATTCCCATCAGCCGAGCAAACGGTTTCTTTTTTAGTCCCAAACTTTCACGATATTCTCGTATCATCTTTCCTTGTCCTTTATATAAGAAGCGATTGTAATCATCCAGCAGGTCATCCACCGGTACTCCATATAGCTCTGCCAACTTGTCCACAATCTCCTTTGGATAGTAGTCAACATATCCGACTTCAAAATCTATGTAATGTCCACGGCTGATACCGATCAGCTCTGCAACTTCCTTTTGCATCAGGCCCATGTGATGACGGCACCAACGGAGCCTGTCCGGTACATTGGGAATATCTTCGTAGTTCTGATACTGCTGATTGAACAGCTGTGCTTCCAAGATCTTGCGAGGGGCGATCGGTCGGAAACTATGGATATACATAGGTGCATACCTTACGCAGCCGTCCAAAGCAGAGCAAAGGATATACATATTCTCGGATACCTGTGCCAAAATACGCCATCTCGGTTCTTTTCGGCTCTGGGGATACTGGTTTGGAACCATAAACGCATCCGTGAGAGGATAGCATTCTCCACACACTTCGCCGCATATGTGGCAAGCCGCGATCCTTTCTCCACATTGAAGGTATTTACTGCCTTTATGAGTCCTATGGTCCCCACCGACAGGAGATCATCCATATCATATCCGGTCTGCTGGTACTTCTTTATGACATGGGCAACAAGACGGAGATTCCGGTTGATCAGCACTTCTCTCGCTTCCAGGTCGCCCTCTTTGTAACGCTTCAGGTACTCCCGCTCTTCCTGTACGCTCAGTGGTTTCGGAAATGTCTTCAAAGAAAGCCGCCTTAAGCTTCATTACCTTATTTTATGCGGGCGGATCTGTTCAGGTGCTTTTACAATTTCGATTGTTTTTCCTTTACATCAAGATCTGGATCTGCGGTCTTTCTTGCCTGTATCTCATCGTATCCGCGCCGGATGCTCACCTTTTTTGTTAATATTTCGTATCGTTACTTCTATTTTTTGCAAAAATCTTGCATATTTTTACTGGCAGGAGTATAATAAATTGATTTTATAAAATTTTTATAATTTTAATTTTTGTATAACAATTAGATTGGAAAATGGAATGCAGTACACAAGAGAATCCGCAATAGAGCGGCTGTTAAAGAATTACGAACCTTATTATGATATTCACAGGATGATCAATGGCGACCAATCCCTGATCACAGCCCGCTGTGATTTTTTTGAGCATTCCGGACAGTATGTCATCTCAAAAAAGGCGGAATTGTGGTCCGCGGACAATGAGGAATTCCTGTATCTCGTGAATGTTCCGCACCTGACGCTGGATCTTTTTGAAAGCTTAAAGAATGAGATCCACGAGGATGGCATGGGCCGGATCCATGTTGGACCAGGCCATATGGCTTCCTATATTACGGCAGTCTTTATCTGCGATACCTGTGATGAGGACGCAAGGAAAGCCTTAAAAAAATGCCGTATTTACAAAAGTTTTCATTTTTCCCTGCATGGCTGGATGAATTTTCATGCGGCGTTGGTGGAGGTGGCTGACGGGAAGGTCACTTCAAACGCAAGCGGTCACCATGTTGCGAAAATTTTGAAAAAGATATTATATGATACCAGGGGGAAAAGGTCTTAAATCCGATGCAGGCTTGCCTGCAAGAGGTTTTTTGACCTTGGACCCCGCCAAAAACATGAATAAGCAGCCATTTTTCGCAGAAAAATGAGCGGATTATGAATGTTTTTGAGTATTGTGAGAGCACAAAGTGCGGAACAATACGGTATCAAAGGGGCCAAAAACTTTTGACCCCAACATTATTATATTTTAAAAGAAAGGGAGATAGCAACAATGAATTCATTAGTACTTCTCATCGTCTGTGTTGCCATTCTTGGCATCGGCTATGTCTGCTACGGCGGCTGGCTGTGTAAGCAGTGGGGCGTAGGCGAAAGCAAAACAGAGACACCGGCTCATACAATGGCAGACGGTGTTGACTATGTACCGGCAAAAGCTCCGGTTCTTATGGGACACCATTTCTCATCCATCGCAGGCGCAGGCCCGATCACCGGACCGATCGGTGCAGCTATGTTCGGATGGCTTCCGGTGACCTTATGGATCCTCATCGGAGGTATTTTCTTCGGCGGTGTCCATGACTTCGGCGCACTGTTCGCATCTGTCCGCAGCAAAGGACAGTCCATCGGAGAGATCATCTCCGCAAACATGAGCAAACGTGCAAAGCAGCTCTTCATCATCTTCTCTTACCTGACACTGATCTTAGTTGTAGCAGCCTTCGCTTCGATCGTTGCTTCCACCTTCGGCGCAGTGTACGATGAGAGCGGCGCACTTGATATGGCGAAATCCGCGACTCCGGCAACCGTAGCGATGATCTCTATCCTGTTCATCCTGATCGCGATCGTATTCGGTTTCTGTGTATACCGCCGCAACATGCCGATGGGCATCGCTTCCGTAATCGGCGTTCTTGCGATCGTTCTGATCATGGCGATCGGAATGAACTTCCATCCGATCTACCTCTCCACAAAGACATGGATGTGGATCGTTGGTCTTTACATCGCCATCGCTTCTGTAACACCGGTATGGATCCTTCTCCAGCCGCGTGACTACTTAAGCTCCTTCCTGCTCTACGCGATGTTGGCAGTCGCAGCGTTCGGTGTCATCGTTGCTCATCCGACCTTCGACTCCACCTTCCCAGCTGTGACAAGCTTTGCAGTTGACAATGGAAATGGTACCCAGTACATGTTCCCGGTGCTGTTCACGACCGTTGCCTGCGGTGCGATCTCCGGTTTCCACTCTCTGGTATCTTCCGGTACCACATCCAAGCAGCTCGACAAAGAGACTGACGCGAAACCGATCGCTTACGGCGGAATGCTCTTAGAGTGTGTTCTCGCAGTTTTAACTCTCTGCGCCATCGGTTACGCTTACAAGTGGAACGCGGTTCATCCGGACCAGGCGTTAAAGGGCGCGACAGCGATCTTCGGCGGCGGTATCGCTCACATGATCGACGATATCATCCCGGGAAGCTACAGCATTTTAAACTCCTTACTGGTACTTACATATTCCGCGTTCTGTCTTACTTCCCTTGATACTGCAACACGTCTTGCGCGTTTCATGTTCCAGGAATTCTGGCTTGAGCCGGGTGAAACTGCTGCCGACATCAAAGAGGGCTGGAAAAAGGTTATGGTAAATCCGTACTTCGCTACGATCCTCACGGTTGTTCTTGGCATTCTTCTCGGCATGAACGGATATGGAAAGATCTGGGGACTGTTCGGAGCTGCCAACCAGCTTCTCGCGGGTATCGGCCTCTTAGCCGTTGCCACATGGCTCGGAAACATGGGCAAAAACAACAAGATGTTCCTGATCCCGATGGCATTCATGATCATCGTTACGATCACCTCCCTTGCACTCACAGTTAAGAACCAGATCGGCATGATTGCCGCAGGCGGCGCTGACTGGGGTCCATGGGCACAGACGATCCTCGGAATCCTTCTGATCTTCCTTGCGATCATCCTTGTTATTGAAGGTGTACAGACACTGTCCAGACAGAAGGCGGCCAAGGCTTAAGTGCCGGGTAAATGATCAGATATTTTAAGAATTGAAAAAGACACGTCATCCAGGTTTTAAGTGAAATCTGTATGGCGTGTCTTTTGTTTTACCGGATCTTTTAATCCCGATTTTTCTGTTGTCTGTCAACCGTCCGCCTTTCCATGCGCGGCTTAACTTTGGAGTTTTTCTGCTGCTCCCCAACCTGCCTGCGGACTGGCTGAAATGTCAGATTTTTAAGGTGTCAGCGCACAGAACTCATTTATCTTATTCGTTTCTGATTGCCGCCAGCGGACTTAATTTCATCGCCCGCAGTGCCGGGAAAAGTCCGGCCAGCATGCCGATGAGGACCGCAAAGACCACAGCGGATCCGGAAAGCCACAGCGGGATCCTTGAGATCGCTCCGGAGCCGCCGGTCATACCGGAGAGACTGGCTCCCAGAAACTTATTGATGGCCGCAGAGACGCTGTAGCTTAAGCCAAGTCCCAGAACGCCTCCCATAAATCCGATAAATCCCGCCTCCATCAAAAACATCGTCCGGATATCTCCAAGCGCACATCCCAAAACCTTCAGCACACCGATCTCCTTCGTTCTCTCGTAGATGGACATCATCATCGTGTTTGCAATTCCGATGGCCGCCACAAACAGCGATACAGCACCGATGCCTCCGAGGATCGCCTGGATCATATCCGTCTGCTGCTGGGCCTGTTCGAGCCACTGCATGCTGCTGTAGGCCTCGTAGCCCATATCTGTGATCGCTTTCTGGACCTCCGTCACATGCTCCATATCGTCCACATTCACGTAAACCATACTGTAGACAAAATAATTGTAGGGTTTTCCCTTTTTATTTGTCGGCTGTCCGGGGATCGGGTTCTTCCGGTAGATTTTTTTCAGCTGGGTCTTTAACAGATCAATATCCGTGTAGAGCTGGTATCCATACTCAGATAATCCGTTCTCACCGCCATCCACCAGAGCGCAGGCCGGGAAAAGATACTTTTTCTGGCTGCTTTCATCCCCGTTTCCCATATTCTGGAACATGGTAAAAAACGGCTTGTGTATAAGATCCACTTTGGAAAGATCCTCGCCGTCCCAGCTTCCCTTTCCGGTCTTGCTGTTATAAAAGTTGTCGGAAACCATATTTCCGATGATAAACTCCAGCGTCGCCGCATTCTTGTCCGGAAGTTTTCCCTCCGCCAGCGGAATCTGTTCCAGCTCCTCTCTGGGCATTCCCACAATGTTCGAATATCCCTGATAAACTCCCTGCTTCAGATTCACATCTGTCTCCAGGATCGGGGACACACTCTTCACATGTGGGATCTTCGCAAGCTTCGTCACCGTGGCGTCCACGAGGTAATCGTCCTCAGACTGGTTCCCGTATCCGGAACTGATCTGGATCCTTGTGAGACTTCCGAAGGAAGCGTAGGATTCCACGGTATTTTCCTTCAGTCCGATTCCGAGAGAGACCATGACTACGATGGAGGCCGTGCCGATGACAACACCCAGAACGGTAAGTCCCGTCCTGAGTTTCCGTCTGCGCAGGTTATTGATGCTCATGATGAGCAGATCAAAGAATCTCATCGTCCATTCCCGCTTTCTTCTTTTTGCGTCTGATGACCACAAGGATCACAGCTGCAAGGACCACTCCCACGATTCCCACCGGGATCGCGAGATGCTTCAGTTTATCCGTCGTGGACGGTTCCGGCTGTACATCGTCACTGCTCCAGGTATCGTCAACATTGCTTTCATCCATGCTCTGATCCTCATTTACCATAAGCTGGATCTCCTTCTCGACCGTGGAGACTTTTCCGTTCTCATCCTCATATGTAATGGAGAGTTTTACCTTTCCATCATCCGTGGTCGGGGCAATTCCGTTGATCATCGTATCCACGTTTCCGCTTTTTCCGGGTTCGATATTTCCAACATAAGCCTCATTCTTCTGGATAGAGTCTGCCTCAAAGACCGCGTTCACATTATAGAGCATGACTTTTCCGGTGTTGTTGATGGAAAACATCACGTTTGACTCCTCGCCTACGGAAATAGCATCCGGCATGACCTCGATGGTACCGGTATTTAACCGTGCCTCCTGCTTTAATCCAACCGCGATCTTTACGGCTTCCTTCGCGTTCTTGAATTCCGGGCTGTCATACTGCTCATTGATCGTGATCGTGTAGGAACGCTGTTCTGCTGTGGGACTTGAGGAAAATTTTATCGTCAGCGTGTCAGATGCTCCCGGTGCCAGAGAATTGACAACCACGGAGTTTGAACCGTTCACCGTCGTAAATACCGGACTGTCGCTCACTGCTTCCGACTCGAAGGTAAACAGGATGTTGCTGGCTGCGATACTGTTGGAAGCGTTTTTCATGCGCACCTTCAGCGTAAAATCCTGTCCGGCATAGATCTCCGCAGGATCCGTCTCAAAGCTGTCGACGATGATACGCGCCTTTGTTCTTTCGTTCTCGCCTGCTTCAGAATCCAGAGAATCATCCTCGTCTTTTCCATAGACCCGCACATAAAAGGTATCCTCAACAGGAGCAGCAAAGTTTCCATTCTCGTTTTCCCGGTAACGGATCTTAAACTTGATCGGGTAATAGCCTGATTTCGCCTTTTCCCGCACCGCCATGCTGAACGGAACCGCCACCGTCTGATCCGGGTTCATATTTCCCATCTGCCGGTCATAATTTCCGTCATTGATCTCAAACGGAAACTTCGTGATATCCTCAGAGAGCTCCATATCGACACGCACATCGTAGGCGGTCTTATAGCCGGTATTTCTCACGTTTACATCGAAATTCATGACCTCGGAATAGTTCGCGGACGGGGTGGGCTGATTCTCGCCGAGGGCGAATGCTACCGGCTCGGAGCTGTCCTCATCTGTCTCGCTGGTTCCCGTTGTCTTCTTTGTCTCGATCCACGCCATTATGGTCTTTGCGTACTCGGAGGACATTCCGTCCTCGCCCTGAGCGCGCTTTGAGATGTAGATCAGGATCGGATAATAGCCCTCTTCCAGACCTTTTTTTACATTGACATTCAGGTTGACGGTCTTTTTCGCTTTTTTGTTTACATGACCAACCTTGTAATGGCGGTTTAAGGAATCCGTCACCTCAAAGGGATAGATCGTCTTCATGGACTGGACGATGCTGCTCTCCTCGCTGTCACGGTCCTCCGTCTTTGTGATCTCATCGGAATAATGGTTCCGGAAATCATCCTCGGAGGCGATCCAGATTTCTGTCTCGATCCAGTCTTTGTCCTCCATGTTCATGAGTGTCACGGAGACGGTTCCGTTTTTTCCGATATATAAGGTCGGCGTCTTTCCGATCACAAGGCGGACGGTATCATTGTCGTCATCCATCCGGTATACCTGTGGGATCGTCTCCGCCGCTTCTGTTGTCTCCTTCGCCGCGAATGCAGTTGCCGGGACTGCGCCCATCAGCATACACGCGGCAAGGAATGTTGCCATCCAGCGTAATCCTTTTATTTTCATACTGTTCCTCTCCTCCTGGCTGTTCTATTTTAGTTGTTTGTGCCAGCTTTCCATATTTTTGCGTTTATTCCAAAATTTTGTCGATTGTTATTCTGACTTTCCCTCTATCTGGTGTTCTTCTGCCTCCACAACTGTCTCTTTTTGCTCTTCTGCTGCCGGATTCTTAGATTTCCCCTCCGCCTGCGCCTCTGCCGCCGCCTGCATGGACTCTTCTAACCGCACAAGATCCACCTCATGGTGATTCTCTTCGATGCTCACGATCTTTCCGTCGATAATCTTAAAGATCCGGTCCGCGTAGGTCGCCAGATTATTGTCGTGGGTAACCATAACAAGCGTCTGTTTCTGTTCTCTTACGACCTTCTGCATGAGTTTTAATACTTCCATCGTCGTCTTCGAATCCAGGTTTCCCGTGGGCTCGTCCGCGAAGATGATCTGCGGGTTCATCGCCAGGGCTCTCGCGATCCCGACTCGCTGCTGCTGTCCGCCGGACATCTGATTTGGCATGTGGGTCATAAATTTCTCAAGTCCCACAAGCTTTAAATACTGCTTCGCCCGCTTGATTCTCGCTGCCCTCGGCATCCCCCGGAACGATAACGGCAGCGCCACATTTTCCACCGCATCCATCGTCCCGATCAGGTTGTAGGACTGGAAGATAAACCCGACCCGCTCTCTTCGGAAGGTCACAAGCTGTTTTTCATTCAACTTTTCTATATGCTTTCCGGCGATCACGATCTCACCCTTTGTCGGATGCTCCAGACCCGCCAGCATATTTAAAAGCGTCGATTTACCGGAACCGGACGGTCCGGTGATCGCGCAGAATTCGCCCCGGTGGATCTCAAAACTCACACCGTTTAACGCGTAAACCTTCTCCTCGCCCATGCGGTAAACCTTATACAGATCTTTTACCTGTATCACCGCATCTTCCTTCTGCTGCATCCGTCCGCCCCCTTCTTCTTAAATTTTTACAGCGTTTTTTCGCCGATTCTTTTTATATTTCAAGTATATCGTTCCCATCGTGTTCTGACTATATAAAATTACTTAATTATTCTTACAATTTCTTACGTTCTTCCAAATCCGCAGAACCCACGGTCAATTCTCTCCGCAGTCATAGAAAAAAGGGAATCTCTCCGGTTTTACTGAAACCGCAGAAATTCCCTTTGCGCCTTCCCTATTCCATTTTTTCCTTCTTCCCGGAAAGTCTCCTCTTAAATTCTTTCAGGTACTCTTCCAACGACACATACTGTCCATTATTTACCCGATATGACGGATTCCACATCCGCACGACCCGGACCTCTGCCTCGTCCTTCTTTGTTTCCTTCACCGGTCGGTAGTCCCTGTCCGCAAAGAATACATCTCCCCGGACCAGATCCTTCCATTTCATATAGATCTCACGGTTCTTTTTCTGCTTTTTATTCTGAAAAACTTCCATAACGATCAGGCGGAAGAGATCCTCGCCGCAGCAGACCACGGTCTTTGGATTTAAGAGACGGATCTGCTTCTTGATAAACTCGATATAATACTGGCCGTAGTCCATGCTGACTTCGTCGGCCGCGCCTTTTCCACCGCGCTTATTGATATAGAGGACTGCTGCCTTTTCCCTTAGTTTTTTCCCCGGAAGCCTGCACTCCTCGCCTGGATGTTTTTCCTCCCACAGGATCTTCTGCATGCTTGTGAGATAATCCAGATATTCCACCCGGCCGGAAGGACTTTTTCCGGACAGGAAATCCGCGCGGATGTCCGATACCACCGGCATCGTCTCACCCTTCTGGATCATCTTTCTCATATTTGTCTCTTTTAATATGTAAAGCGTCCCGTCATAATGTTCCGGATCCGCGATTCCGTCGACATGAAAATTTCTCTGATCCAGCTCCGGATAGCAGGTGTTCCCAAAGGGATCTTCCTCCATCTGCTGCATCAGCTCCCACAACACATAAAGTTCCTCTATAGAGCGGCATTTCGCGACCTGCCCTTCCAGAACGATCTGTTCCATCGTCTTTCTCATAGTTCCTCCACCGCGCGTTTCCCGCAGTTTTTAATTTACGTTTCCGACTTTCTCCAATGTCCTTTTTCCACGGGATTTCACAAATTTCATCTGGCTGTTCTTCCTGCCTGCAGAATTTGTCTACTTATTTTTCTTTTGTTTCTCTGCGTTCACTGTTTCATATTTTAACACAATTTTCTTAAAAAAAATAGTGGAAATTCTGTTTCAGATTCGCTATAATAGTGAAAATGCCTAAGCGCGGTACATACGATGCGGACCGCCGTGAGGCCTGAAAGGAGATTATAAACATCATGAGACACATGTTAAATCCTCTTGACTTTTCTCTTGAGGAGACGGAAAGTCTTTTAGAACTTGCCGCCGACATTGAGAAAGACCGTTTCCGATACGCACATGTATGCGACGGAAAGAAATTAGCTACTCTCTTCTATGAGCCAAGCACAAGAACCCGTTTAAGCTTTGAAGCTGCCATGTTAAATCTTGGAGGTTCCGTTCTCGGATTTTCCTCCGCTGATTCCAGTTCCGCTTCCAAGGGCGAAAGTGTTTCCGATACAATCCGTGTTATTTCCTGTTACGCAGATATCTGCGCGATGAGACATCCAAAGGAAGGCGCCGCTTATGTAGCCTCCACCAAATCTTCGATTCCTGTTATTAACGCCGGAGACGGCGGTCACCAGCATCCCACACAGACTTTAACCGATTTATATACGATCCGTTCTTTAAAGGGCAGACTCTCCAATATGACGGTCGGACTCTGCGGAGATCTGAAATTTGGCCGTACCGTTCACTCCCTGATCAACGCGCTGTCCCGCTACGAGGGAATCCGTTTTATCCTGATCTCCCCGCCGGAATTAAAGGTACCGGATTATATCAAAGAGAGTGTCCTTGATGCTAAAAATATCGAGTACCGTGAGACGACCAGTCTTGATGACGCGATGGAAGAACTGGATATCCTCTACATGACAAGAGTCCAGAAGGAGCGTTTCTTCAATGAAGAAGACTACATCCGCATGAAGGACTGCTACATTCTTGATAAGGATAAGATGAAGCTTGCGAAACCGGATATGTATGTGCTCCATCCGCTCCCGCGTGTCAACGAGATCTCTGTTGAGGTGGACGATGACCCGCGTGCCGCTTACTTCAGACAGGCCCAGAACGGCGTATATGTCCGTATGGCACTCATTATGACATTACTGGAGGTAGAAAAGCCATGTTAAATATCAGCGGAATTCAGGAAGGCGTTGTCCTTGACCATATCCAGGCGGGCAAGAGCATGGATATCTATCGCTATCTGCGCCTCGGCGAGTTAGACTGCACAGTCGCGATCATCAAGAACGCAAAGAGCAACAAGATGGGAAGAAAAGATATCATCAAGATCGAGGGACCGTTAGACTCCATCGACCTTGATATCCTCGGCTATATCGACCACAACATCACCGTCAACATCATCCGCGACGACAAGATCGCCGAGAAGCGCACCCTGCATCTCCCGAAGATCTTAAAGAACGTGATCCACTGCAAGAACCCGCGCTGCATCACTTCCATCGAGCAGGAGCTGCCGCATATCTTCTATCTCGATGATAAGGATCATGAGGTATATCGCTGCAGATATTGTGATGAGAAGCACAGCTAATTCCGCTTCCGCAGGTTGCGAAGTGCTGTAAAACGCAGAAAAGAGAACCATCCCCGGCGATCTGCCAGGTTTTGGTTCTCTTTTTTTCTATCTTTCTTTATAATCTCGCAATCACAGCATCCACATACTCTTCCGTAGATGCCTCACCATGGAGATCTCTTGTCAGGTGCTTTCCTTCTGCAAGGACCTCATCCACTGCTTTTCGGATGCGGGATGCTGTCTCATTTTCACCAAGATACTCAAGCATCATGCATGCGGACCACAGGAACGCCGTCGGATTTGCAAGGTGCTTTCCGGCAATATCCGGAGCACTTCCGTGAACGGCTTCGAACATTGCATAATCGGCACCAATGTTGCTGGACGGTACAAGACCAAGGCCGCCGATCAGACCGCTGCAAAGGTCGGAGAGAATGTCGCCGTAGAGGTTCTGCATTACCATCACATCAAACTGGTTCGGGTTCATGACGAGCTGCATGCAGGTGTTGTCGATGATCTTGTCATCAGCCTCGATTTCCGGGTAATCCTTTGCAACTTCACGGAAGATCGCGAGGAACATGCCGTCAGACATCTTGAGGATGTTTGCCTTGTGAACGCAGGTAACTTTCTTTCTACCGTTCTTCTTCGCGTACTCGAAGGCGTCGCGGATGATGCGCTCAGATGCTTTCTTGGTAACGATCTTGATCGCGTGAACCGTGTTCTCATCGATCTGTTCTTCTTTTCCGACATACAGACCTTCGGTGTTCTCACGGAAGATCACGATATCCACGTTCTTAAACGGAGTTTTTACCGCATCATTGGACTTTACCGGGCGGATATTCGCGTAGAGGTCATACTTGCCTCTAAGGGTAACGTTTAAGGAACGGAATCCCTTTCCAACCGGGGTCGTGATCGGGGACTTTAAGAGAACTTTTGTGCGCTCGAAGGAAGCATACGCCTCGTCCGGAATCAGGGCACCGTTTCTCTTCCACTCATCCTCGCCGACATTGTAGATCTCATACTCAAGCGGCGCTTTTGCTGCATCTAAGATCTTTAAGACATTGTCCACTAACTCCGGACCAATTCCATCGCCGCGAAATACTGTTACTGTGTGTTTCATGTTAAAACTCCTCCTGATTTTTAAATTCCCAGCAGACCTGCCGGTATCGTATGTGTCATATGGTATATCTGTTCCTCCGAGATTCCATGATCCAGCAGGTATTGCATATATTCTTCAATTGCAAGCTCCCAGTGCGGATTTTCTGTCTGGCCGCCGTCTGTGTCAACCATGACATTTTTATATCCGACTTCTTTGATGATCTCAAGGTTATCCGGCAGATTACTCTTATACGTTCCGCCTCCCATATTCTGGGCATAACAGCGCTCCAGGATCACATCGTAGTCCTTTACCATGCGGATCTGATCTTCGACGCTCATGTCAACGACCCACCATTCCGGATGGGTAACTACGATCTTCTTCACCCCAAGGTTTCTTGCCGCCTCCACCACCGTGAAGGATTCCTCCGGTGAGATATGCGCCGTGCCGAGAACCGCGTCATAGTCACGGACAAGCTCCAGAATCGTTTTCAGCTCCGGAACGATTGTTCTGTCTTTTACAACCTCCACGCACTGGCTCGTGTCCTGCTTCATCTTCTCCAGATGGTTCTTTGCCGACTGGGTCGGAAGCCAGACGACCTTTGCGCCCATGCGGAGTGCCACGTCAACGGCCTTCGGATTCATTCCGCCGACCACCCGGTTCAGCGTGATCCCGCCGAACATCGTGAAGTCGTTCGTCTTCCCATGTACGATCTCATTGTGGCGGTTGCAGAGATATGCCCGGTTCACCGTCGATCCCTGATGAGTCTTGATCACGATCGCCCGCGCGCCTACATGGATCGCGGCTTCCATCAGTTCAAAATCATCATAGGCACGAAGGCGCAGATCCGGATTTGTATGAACATGCATGTCGATAACACCCTTCATAAGATCCATTCTCATCTGCTTTGTTCCTCTCTGATCATTTTTTACTGTTGCTTTCTTACGGGAATCATTTTATACTAAATTTGTTATTAAAAAAAGTCCTAAAATCATATACCCGGTATCGATATTTCCGATAGCATTTTTTGAACATGATCCGGTATCCTACAGGTCGCGAAATGGAGATACCGCCTATTATTCCGATAATTTTCTTACCACTAAACAACTGAAAGGAAAATTTATCATATGGACCTTAAGGAATTAAACTATGTTGTGACCGTTGCAAACGAGGGAAGCATCTCCCGCGCTGCGGAAAAGCTTTTTATGAGCCAGTCCAGCTTAAGCCAGGCGATCCGTGTCCTGGAGCAGGATCTCGGGACCTCTGTCTTCGTCCGCACTACCCGCGGAGTCCGGCCAACTGCCGCCGGAGATGCCTTTATTTCCCACGCAAAGCAGATCCTGCAGCAGTACCGCGCTGCATGCAGTGAGGCCGCAGACATCGAAAATCTCAACGGCGGTACTGTGATCTTCGGGATCAGCACCTACCGCGGCACGTATCTTTTGCCTCCGGTTTTAAAGCGCTTCCGCGCCCTCTATCCAAAAGTCCATGTTGAGATCTGTGAGATGGACAGCATTGACCTCGAGGACCAGCTCCTGGAAGGTCTTCTTGACCTCGCCCTGATCGCTGCCCCGCCAGTCCGGATCAGACACGGCGTTTCGCCGTTCATGCGCGATGAGATCATGATCGTCACTACTGCGGATCATCCGGTCATGGACTTTGCCAGAACATGTGATTCCGCTCCGGAGCTTTCCTGGATCGATCTCAAAGACACTGCCGCCTTCGAATATATTTTCGGACCGCCAAACACTGTACTCGGCCGTGTTGGCCGTCAGGCGCTGCGGGATGCCGGAATCGAGCCCATTGGGCAGGGCACCGATCTCTCCGCCTCCTTCGCCGCCGCTATGGCAAGAGAAGGTGCCGGTCTCGCCTTCACCTACCGTTCCTGCCGTGTCCCAGGAGATCATTTCCGCTATCTCCGAGTAGGAAAAGAAGGAATCTTCCTTGACCTCGCCCTTGCATGGCCCGCCGGAAAGTACCGCTCCAGAGCAGCATCAGCACTGGCAGAACTGTTTCAGGAGATGGCTCCGGAGCTGCTGGAAAGATGATGGAAACTTTAACGAAACCGACATCTTTATCCGTTCCATGACTTCGCTGATTGCAATGGAAGTAAAAGCAGCAACCGGAAAGGCAAAATCCATGAATACCCTGATCAGCTCGGACCGCTCTCCCGATATTCGATATGGCTTCAAATTTTCCGCGCAAAATATCGGTCACGAAAACTTCACTTATACGTTCCCTTATTTCTGTATATTTCTTCTGAAACGATTTATGGCGGATTTGCATTTTCATCCTGCGGAAGAACGCATATCAGAATAAGATTTCCACAAACAGACTGCCAGCAAATTCCGTTTGTAATGAACGGCGTTTGCTGGCAGTGATTCCTTTACACTATATTTCTCAGATACTACTTTTCCCTTATTTCCCAATAGCCTGTTCTGGTTGAACCTACTCTCTTTATCTTGCCATCATCCATTAGTTTTTTCATCATTCTCTGGACAGTTCTCCTTGATAACGATAGCTCTTCGGCCAAATCTGTCTGTGTAATACAAGGGTTCTGTTCCAGACATGATAACAATCTGCCTTCCATATTATCACCATCATGATTAGCGCCATTGGCGTCAAGAATAGCGTCATCAGTGGCGCTATATGTCATCTGATTCAAAAGTTCATCTAAAATGTTATCTATTTGAGCCAGCATAAATTCAATAAATACCGTAGATTCTCCCTCCATATGGCATTTTGCTATCGCATCATAATAATCATCCTGAAATTTTTCAATCTGGCTTTCTATTGGAATGTATTCAAAAATAGGATTCCATTTAACCAAAATGGCTGTGTGCCACAACCTTGCCATCCTGCCATTGCCATCTGTAAAGGGATGAATAAATACAAATTCATAATGAAACACGCTGCTCAAAATCAGTGGATGCACCTGGTCTTTCACTTCATTCATCCAGTCAAACAATTCATTCATCAATTGCGGAACACGGCGCGCCGGCGGGGCCATAAATATACACTCTTCACCGTTAAATACACCTTCTTCGCCACTGCGAAAATCACCAGATTCCTCTACGATGTATTTTGTCATAATACCATGAAATTTCTTCAATTCTTCTATGCTGTAAGGATCTATTTTAGCTATTTTTTCATAGGCGTTATATGCATTCTTTACTTCCTGTATTTCTTTTGCCTCTCCAAGAACTAATTTTCCATTAATAACATCTCGTACCTGGCTTAGTGAAAGAGAATTTGCTTCAATCTTCAAAGATGAATGTATGGATTTGATCCTATTATTTTTCCTTAGATGAGGTTTATTTTCCATATTACTCATTACAGTGATACGCCCAACTTTTTCAGAAATAGACGCCACGTGAGATAGTATACTGTTTGTGATTGTAAAAGGTGGGTTATATCCGTACATATATTGCTCCTATATTTCTCGCATATCTTCATCCTACAATTCTGGCCGACTACTGCACACATTCCGATGAGCAGTCATGAGGTTCAGTGGTACCGTACAAACGATACAATATCGCCCTGCAAAAGCTAATTGGAATCCACTATATATTCTTTCATTCCTGACAGCTTCGCATAGTGCCACATTCGATCCAACAAATCATTCGAATATCCAGAAAAATCTGACTGTACAATAACATTATTTATCGTCTGTACTTTTTTATTACGGTTTTCGATTTTAACTAAATAATTTTTCACTGGAATCTTACTATTTTTCCTTTCATTGCATTCTGCACATGATAAAACGAGATTCCAGATCTTATCATCTTTTACAAATGACCATGGAATAAAATGGTCTACGTGAATGCTCTTCTGCAATTTTTTTCCGCAATAAAAGCATGTATTCTCTTCGAATTCTTTTCTAAGAATTTCTCTATATACCGACAGATTATCTCTGCGCGGTGTTGATAATTCCAATTTGTTAATTACTCTGATCAGAACATCATCATTGTTAATTTGCTCCAGCATACGCGCCCAGGAATAATAATTTATCTTTTCAAGTTCGTATTTATATTTCAATATAAACTCATAAACACAGGGATTCAATGTGAGGCCAGATTCTTTCAAATCAAATGAATAAATCGTTCCATCAAAATCATTATACAGTGCCCCAATAACATTCTTTTTGCATTCCTGCACAACCAATTTAATTATGCTTGTTCTCTTTCCTTCTTCAATAGATGCAAACTCTAATATGGATAACAACGGATTTTCCGTTGTTGCTTCCTGGAAAATTTTTTCTATCTTTGAATACTCCGATTTTCCATCTTTTCTCATTTGACACAAATGGTACTTAACAACTAAATTCCAATAGTTTTCTGCAAATTTAACAAATAACTGCTCATACGTATAATAGATACCTTGTTCTTTGCTTTTTCCCGAAAAAACATTATCCAAAATTGCCTTAATCAAACCAAATTTATATGTATTTCTTTTTCTGCACTCATCTGAAAATACATAGTTGAACAATGACCATATATACTCTTCATCTAAGTCATATTTTGTTATTAAACCACATTTTAAATCCCAGCCTGCCATGCAACTATCACTATCTCCAATCAAACACAATGTTAGAAATCATCATCCTCATCACTATCATCATCAAAATCCACGGCATCCCCGAACAATGCTATATGCTCTTCACGACTGGTACAAAGCATTTCATCTTTCATTATCTGCTTCGAAAGCATCGATTTCTCCATCATCATTTAAATCCATCCATTCACGCATATATAATACCCCCTGATTCACCGCAGGTTCACCTGCAGACCTTCTTTTTCTCTATCATATCACAGATATTAGTATTTGTGTCGCATTTCAGGTGACAAAAAAGCTACAGTTTTTCCTGCATTTATGTATCTATCATAAGATTTCAAAAGACCGCTCCCCAAAATCTCAACCCGAGATCCTGGAAAGCGGTCTTCATCATTTTCCTTATTCAATATTCTGAGCAAGACGATAAGCCGGGTTATGTCGTTGGATGGTCATCTATCTAGACCGTCCGTCACCGGACGGCTCAAGCGGCCTACCCGGAAGCAGACGGGCCGCCTTATGCTTCCTGTTTGGCCTTGCTTCGAGTGAGGTTTGCATGTGCCCTCCCTGTTACCAGTGAGGCGGTAGTCTCTTACACTGCCTTTCCACCCTTACATGTTTCCATGCGGTTTATTTCTGTTGCACTGTCTCTGAAGTCGCCTTCGCCGGACGTTATCCGGCACCCTGCCCTTTGAAGCCCGGACTTTCCTCTCCTGCATCCCTTAGAACTGCAGCAGCGACCATCTGTCTTACTCAGAACTTGTTTATTTTAGCATATATTTATTTTGATGTCCAGACGTGTGTTTATATTTTTTTCGTTACGGCTTTTACAGATAATGTCCATATGGATGCACACTCCTATGAAAATACCACAGAAAAAACGAATACAGCTACACGTTCAGGCAGCTTCCCCCGATAAACTCCCTGAGAATCGAAGTCTTCGGGATCACATCACTGTCGATGGCAAGGAAATAGTCCAGGAATTTGAGAAGCCGTTTCGCCTCATCATACTCTTCCCGGTCTCTCGGGATATTGAAGAGCAGCGGTTCCGCATAGAGCTTCAATACCGCAAGCTCATACACAAGCGCGGAGTTGAACATCACATCGGCGCTCTCCTGGTACGGGAAGATATTCTTGTCCTCGCCGCGGCGCACCGACGGCCAGCGCTCGATCGTCTCTAACGCGGAGGTTCCTCTTGTTCTCGCGTCCCGCACCATCCGGCGGATCAGTCGTCCGTCAGTTGTCGGGATCCGGTTGTGCTCATCCACATTCAACTGGGTCAGGGCGCTGATGTAGATCTTAAATTTACTGTCCTTCGGAAGTTCTGAGGACATCGCGTCATTCAGGCAGTGGATGCCCTCGATGACGAGAATATCCTTCTTTCCAAGCTTCAGCATTTCGCCTTTGTATTCCCTCTTACCGGTCTTAAAGTTAAACCGTGGAAGTTCGATGGTCTTACCGGAGAGCAGAGCGTTCATATCCTCATTAAACTGTGGAATATCCACGCACCCAAGCGCCTCAAAATCCGGCTGCCCGTTCTCGTCAAGCGGATATTCTTCCCGGTTGCGGAAATAGTTGTCCACGGAGATCGGATGCGGATTGTATCCCAGCGCCGCAAACTGGGTTGAAAGCCTGTGGCTGAAGGTTGTCTTACCGGAAGAAGACGGTCCCGCGATCATCACGATCCTGCGGTCCGGATCCTTCACTGCCTTCTCAGCAACCTGACCGATATTTTTCTCCTGCAGCGCCTCCTGCATCAGGATCAGATCCTGCCCTCTGCCGTCCACGATCATCTTATTTAATGCGCCGACGTTCGGTACCTCCAGGCTGTCACTCCAGCGGTAGGAAGAATGCAGGATCGAAAACAGCTTCTCCCGGATCGCCGGATGCTCCACATGTTTCGGATCCGTTTTCACCGGAAGCAGGAGCAAAAATCCCGCATGACACGGAACAAGGTCAAAATACTTCACATAACTTGTGTCCGGAACCATATATCCATAAAAATAGTCCTCAAACTCCCCAATGCTGTAAATATTCACCCGCGACGCCCGACGATACTGGAACAGCTGCTCCTTATCATGCATCCCATGCTTTCCAAAGAGCTCCACCGCGTCATCTGTATTGACACTCCGCTTTTTCACCGGGATCGCTGCGTCCCTAAGCTTCTCCATATGTACCTTCACTGAAGTCAGCAGCTTCTCGTCCACCGGAATATCCCCGACAAGTTCTCCATAAATACCGTTTCCCAGCGCAAAGTCGATCTGGATCTTCTTGATCTTCTCTCGCGGAATTACCTCATAAAACGCCTTCAGCATCAGAAAGATCGCACTGCGCTCATAAGTCTTATAACCTGCGTTTTCCTTCGCTGTGATAAAAGAAATCTCAGAATCTCCCGCCAGCGTTTTTTCGAGCTCCCTGAGCTTTCCATTGACCCGCACAAGCAGGATATCATTCTCATACTGATCCTGAAACTCTTTCGCGATCTCCAGATAGGTTGTTCCCTCCGGATACGTTTTTTCGATTCCATTCACCTTTACAATTGCCATAAAACCACCTCACACAACCTCTCCGCTGATGACATTCACAACATCAGCAACAGCCATTTCACTTCGATCTATAGCACCGGTCTGCCTCCGATCCCGGGCGCCTGTTTTTCGGGGATTGGCTTCCTCTTAGCTCGCTGGTGAATGCGTTGGAGGAAAGGTGACACTTGTCTGAGCGAAGCGAGTTGTGTCACCTTTTCTCCGCCCTTAGCATTCGCATGCAAGCTTAGAGAAACCTCCCCGAAAATCATCTCAGCCCGGGGGCGGAGGCTGACCGGTGCGTCCCCGAAGCCAATTACCTACACAACGACCGCAGGAAACTTCACCGCCATCTTCACGACCTCAATATCAGCAGGCAGCTTCTCCTTCAAAAAACCTTCCATAAAATCCATAAAGATATGCTCCAGACCATAATGACCCGCGTCAATGATCATCATCCCCTGGGCTGCCGCGTCGATTCCCTCATGGTGACTGATATCCCCGGTGATAAACGCCTGAGCACCCGCCTTCAGCGCCTCCTTAAGCTCACTTCCACCTGCCCCCGGGCAGGTAGCCGCCTTCACAACCGGAGCATCCTCATACAGCTCACTTCCATAAACGGTCACAAACGGAAGGCCAAACCGGTTCTTAACCTCTCTCGCGAGTTCCAAGCCCTTCATAGGCACTTTCAGCGATCCTGTCTTACCGATTCCGTACTCCGTCCCAGAAATCTCTCCCATGGCCTCCAGCGGCTTCTGATCGGTAAAATTCAACCGGTCCGCCACAATATCCGCCATGCACCCCGGCGCCGAATCAAAATTTGTATGCATCGCATAGTATGACACATCCGACTGGATCAGGGACACAAGCCGTCTTCCAATAAAATCCTCGTCCGAAACATGCTTCACCGGCTTAAAGATCAGCGGATGATGGCTTAACAGCATATCTGCCCCGATCTCCTTCGCCCGCTCCACCGCCGCATCATCCGCATCCAGCGTCAAAAGGATCTTCTTCACGTCCTTGTCGATCCGCCCCGCTAAAAGTCCCGGATTATCCCAGTCACAGGCACAGGACTTCGGCGCAAGCGTCTCTAAGATTTCAATGATCTCCCTGCATTTCATGCTGTACCTCCTGATTTTCTTTTAACTGTAATTTCAACTCGGAAAGCCGCTCTGCCGCCCGCCCGGAATCTCCCGCCTTCGCGGAAAGATCACCGATGAACCGCAGAATCTTCGCCTCTTCCTCCTTCAGATATGTAAGAAGAACCGGGTTCTTCGTCCGGATCAGATAATCGCCGTAGAGCATGCGGCTGTCCTCAGAAAGGCTTAAAACATCCAGATCCACTGTTTTTCCCTCTGAATCTGCGTCTTTCTCTCTCCGCACATCCATCACCGTATAAAACTTCCCGTCTTCAAGGACCATATCTTCCTTCCGGATCACAAAACCGTTCTCAAAAAGCCATCTTCTGACCTTAAAGATCTCCGACTGCGGTGATAAAACCCACTGTTTCACTGAATCCCACATATGTCTTCCGTTTTCCAGGATCTTAATGATCAGCTCGCCGCCCATCCCGGCGATCACGACAGAATCTGCCTCTCCCGGCAGAAGCTTTGCGACACCGTCAGAAAGTCTCGTCTCGATCTTCGCAGAAAGTCCCGCCAGTGCGATATTTTCCGTCGCCCTGGATAACGGGCCTTTCCGCACATCCATAGCCACGGCCTTCTTCACGATCGTTCTCCTGACAAGCTCCACCGGAACATGTCCGTGGTCCGTCCCAACGTCTGCCGCGGACTCCCCAGGTTCCACAAATGAGAGCACCAGCTCCAGGCGTTCTGATAATTTCATATTGATTTCTCCATTTCTCTTTTACATGACTGCTTTTCGATTTCGCAGCCGTCTTTTTGTATTTCCCGGCAGTTTAACTTCGCCCCGGAGCACACAGACAGGCCATCCCTGACTGCCTTTTCCTGCACAGATCTTTTCCTGCTTCCCACATCATTTTACTCATCCAGATAATCTTTCAAGATCTTACTCCTGCTCGGATGGCGCAGTTTTCTAAGGGCCTTCGCCTCGATCTGGCGGATCCGCTCCCTCGTCACGTTGAACTGCCGTCCGACCTCTTCCAATGTCCTCGGTCTTCCGTCATCCAGGCCAAATCTTAGGCGCAGCACTTTCTGTTCCCTCTCAGTGAGCGTTGACAACACATCCATCAGCTGTTCGTGGAGCAGCGTGTAGGTCGCGGCATCCGCCGGGACTTCCACATTATTATCCTGGATAAAGTCCCCGAGGTGGCTGTCCTCCTCCTCGCCGATCGGAGTCTCTAAGGACACCGGATCCTGAGAGATCTTCATGATCTCACGGACACGTTCCACCGGCATATCGAGCTCCTTCGCGAGCTCCTCTGGCGTGGCCTCACGGCCAAGCTTCTGGACTAACTGTCTCTGGGTCCGCACAAGACGGTTGATGGTCTCCACCATGTGTACCGGAATCCGGATCGTTCTCGCTTGATCCGCAATGGCGCGGGTAATCGCCTGACGGATCCACCAGGTCGCGTAGGTGCTGAATTTATAGCCTTTCCTGTAATCAAACTTCTCGACTGCCTTAATGAGTCCAAGATTTCCCTCCTGGATCAGGTCGAGCAGCTGCATGCCCCGTCCGGCATACCGTTTTGCGATACTCACCACAAGACGCAGGTTCGACTCCGCAAGCTTCTTCTTTGCCTCCTCGTCACCGAGTTCGATCTTCTTTGCCAGTTCGATCTCCTCATCCGGGGAAAGCAGCGGCACTTTTCCGATCTCTTTTAAGTACATCCGGACCGGATCATCTACACCGATCCCCTCCGGTACGGATAGATCGATATGTTCCACATCAATCTCATCCTCCGGATCTGCATCTTCATCCTCCGAAAACAAATCCGGATCCATATCATCATCGTTCGACATTTTTAAGACGTCGACATGTTTTTTATCCAGGAAGTCGTATATGCGGTCCAGCTTCTCGGGTGTCAGTTCATCCCCCGCAAAGGCATCCAGAACTTCCTTTTCATCAAGGACGTTCTTTTTACTTTTTGCGAGTTCCAGAAGTTTTGATAACTTCTCTTCAAATGTAAGTGTCTTTTCCTCCATAATTCCATCCTTCCCGGCACCTGACGTTCCTCGTGTCTGCCTTTTTGCTTCTGCTTCTCTCAGTCAAGTGTGATATTCAGGACAGCCAGTGCTGACTGCTGCCTGATGATTTCCTGTAACTCTCTGATATCTGCTGTTTTTCCCTTTACCTCCAGACTGTGTTTCTTTATCTTTTTGACGGTCTCCGAGAGTGCTCTCCTCTGTTCCTCATTATTTAAGGACTCGCTGAGACTCGCGTGGAATAAGGCCGCCACTTCCCTGTATTGTTCCTCGCCTTCGATAAAATGATTCAGGATCTGCGCGGGGTTCACGCTTCCTGTTTTTTCATATTCATCGAAGACCATGGATGCCGCTTCTCTGTAAAGCTCGTCGTCAAAATCCTCCGGTGTGATAATGCCGCGGATCTTTTCGAAAAGCTGCGGACGCTCGATGAGCCAGGTGAGAAGCAGTCTCTGGGACTTCCGGATCCCGTCCTCCTTCTCCTTTTTCTGGCGGATCCGTTCCTTATCGTACTCCCGCTCCCTTGTAGTCACTCCGATGAGTCCGCCCATGGAGTTCACGAGGTTTTTGAGGTCCGTCTCCGGAATCATATATTCCCTGGCGACAGCCTCGGTGTAGTTGTCCCGCTCCAGCTTTTCCGGAAATTCCAGAAGCTTCTTCGCGATGGCGTTATAAAACCCTGTCTTCGACTCCGGGTCCTGCATATTATACTGACTGCGGATGATGGAGATCTCGAACATAAAGCTTCCGACGGCATTGTCGATCCGCTTCTGGAACTCGTCTTTTCCGAGATTCCGGATAAACTCGTCCGGATCCTTATAGGGCTTCATATTCAGGACTTTTACAGAGATCCCCACCTCTTTTAAGATCGGGATCGCGCGGAGTGCCGCCTTCACACCCGCCCCATCGCTGTCGTAGGTCAGGACTACCTGATCCGTGTAGCGCTTTAACAGCATCGCGTGCTGGGACGTAAACGCAGTCCCCAGAGATGCCACGGCGTTCGTAAATCCTGCCTGATGCATAGCGATCACATCCACATAGCCTTCACAGACCAGCATATATTTCGCCCTGGACGTTCTAGCGAAATTAAGTCCATAAAGATTCCGGCTCTTATCAAAGATCTTCGTCTCCGGGGAGTTTAAATATTTCGGCTCACCGTCCCCCATCACACGGCCGCCGAAACCGATGACACGGTTATTGACGTCTAAGATCGGGAACATGACACGGTTCCAGAATTTATCTCTGGCCCCCCTCTCATCGATAAAGAAAAGACCTGTCTCTTTTAAAATATCGTCGTTGTATCCCTTCGACCTCATATACCGGTAAAGGTCATCCGGCACCTTGTTGGAATACCCAAGGCCGAAGTGGCGGATCGTATCGTCCGTCAGACGGCGTTTCTCCTTAAAATAGTCATATCCGACCTTTCCAGACGGCTGCTTTAGCTGATAATAAAAGAAATTCGCCGCAAGACGGTTGATCTCAAGGAGCGTATTTTTCAAGTCTGCCTGGGCTCTCGCCTCCTTTGAGTATTCCACCTCCGGCAGGGCGATCCCCGCCCGGTCCGCCAGCATTTTCACAGCTTCCACGAAGGTATAATTTTCATATTCCATCACAAAGGTGATGACATTTCCGCCTGCTCCGCAGCCAAAGCAGTAATACATCTGCTTTCCCGGTGAAACGGAAAAGGACGGGGATTTCTCATTATGAAACGGGCATAGTCCGAAATAGTTTGCGCCCTTTTTCTTTAAATTCACATACTGGGACACGATGTCCACGATGTCATTTCTTGTTCGTACTTCCTCGATCACTTCTTCCGGGTAATACACGCTTCATCCCTCCCGCGATATGTATTTTCCGCAAAACCGCTCTGCACTTTCCTCTCAGAAACCTCGCAGATCCGCCGGATCCGTCTCTCAGACATTCCAGCCTTTCGGTACAAATAATTCTTCAAACCGGTCGATGGCATATCCATCGCTCATCCCGGCAATATAATCACAGACGACCCGCTCTCTCTTCTCCCCGCGAAGCTCCATCATCGCCAGGTACTCTTCCGGCAGCTCGTCCACATGCTTCAGGTAGTATTCGTAAAGTGTCACGATCAGCTGCTGGGCTCTTCCCTCCTCGCCCTTTGCGGCAGGATTGCGATACACATGTTCAAACATCCATTCCCTCAAGCCCCGCATGGCCCGCTCTACGTCCGGGGACATAAAGATCGATGGCCTGTCCATACTGTTATTGATAATATCATGGATCATGATATTCAGGCGGTCCTTTACGGTATCCCCAAGTACATCCGCGTATTCTCTCGGAATATCCCGCTCGGTAATGATCTTTCCGCGGATCGCGTCGTCGATATCATGATTGATGTATGCGATTTTATCGGAGAACCGCACGATCTTTCCCTCCATGGTCGCCGGATTTCCGGACGTTCTGTGATTTAACATTCCGTCGCGGACTTCCTTTGTGAGGTTCAACCCCTGTCCCTTTTTTTCCAGGATTTCCACCACCCGGACGCTCTGCTTATAGTGGGCGAAGCCGTCCTCGCAGATCTCATTCAATATGTATTCCCCCGCATGTCCGAAAGGTGTGTGGCCGAGATCATGCCCCAAGGCGATTGCCTCAGTCAGGGACTCATTCATCCGGAGTGCCTTTGCGATCGTTCTCGCGATCTGGGATACCTCTAACGTATGGGTCAGTCTCGTCCGGTAGTGGTCCCCTTCCGGAGCGAGGAAAACCTGGGTCTTGTCTTTCAGGCGCCGGAATGACTTGCTGTGCAGGATCCGGTCACGATCACGCTGATAGGCAGGGCGGATATCGCAGAGCGGTTCCTCCCGGTCACGCCCCAGCGTCTCACTGCTTAACGACGCATAAGGACTCAGATTCTGGCGTTCCCACTGTTCCATCGTTTCCCTGATATTCATACCTGACCGCCTCCTTTTCCGGCGCAGCCCGTCATTCCCACGGGCGTACATTTGTTCTCCGTCCTAAGAATATACTTTTATAGTATATCATATTTTAAGGCATTTTAGAACCACGATTCCTGTCCTTTTACTGAAAAATATGTAAAATTACTGAAATTTTTTCGTTCAGCTCCCACTGAGATAAAACAGCCCGGCAGGCCAGGTCTTTTGCAGAGTATCTCCGCCTTTCCCTGTCCTGCCGGACTTTCAGTCATTCTATTCTTTTTCTTTCAGAGACTCCGCCATGTCGCCTCTTACATCTTCTCACCAGGGATGACCGGAACCGCGCCCTGCGGAACCGGGCAGGTATAGCCGCCATAGCGTTTCATCTTCTTGTTGAACTCGTCCTTTGCTGCCTGTAAAACATCCGGCTTCTCCATGAGATCGATCGCGGTAGCCGCAATGACCTTTCCCGCTAACAGCATATTCTTGTGGGCAATGGATGTCCGTCCACAGGAGACATTCTGCCAGGAATGCCCCGGTGTCTGCGCCGGGAATGTGGATGTGTTGATCTGCGCCGTCGGAATGCACCAGCTCACATCACCGACATCCGTGGATCCCATTCTCGGTTTCTCATAGTAGAGATACGGGACAAGGAACTCATTCATCGGTGTCGTGCCGTGTTTGGACTTCTCATCAACATATTCGTAGATATCGCTGCTGTCCTCCGTCGCATCTCCCGGAAGCTTATCAGACTTCATCTCAACGGAATCGTAGAGGGCTTTCGCGTACTTTAATTCTTCTTCCGTGTAATGGCAGACACCGAGATCATTGAAGTTGTCCCACATAAGGGACTCCAGGATCTTGTTCGGAACGGTATTGGAGCAGCCGTCGATAAACTTCTTCTCCATCTTTGTATCTGTCATCATGGATGCCGCAAGAGCAATACGGTCGACTCTCTCCTGAAGCTCCAGCGCGTCCTTTACCCAGATGGAGCGGACCATATAGAGGACCTGTGCCTTCGGCTGTACCACGTTCGGAGAATCTCCACCGGCATCTGTGATGGAGTAATGGATCCTCGCGCTGTCCGGCATATGCTCTCTTAAGAACTGGACGCCAATGTTCATAAGCTCCACCGCGTCGAGGGCAGAACGTCCCTTGTCCGGCGCGCCCGCTGCGTGGGAGGCAACACCGGTAAACTTATACTCTGTCTGGATACAGGTGTTGCAGGTACCGGAAGTGACCTGATTCACATTCCCCGGATGCCAGGTGAGGGCCGCGTCGCACTCCGCGAACACGCCGTCTCTTGCCATAAATGCTTTCGTAGCGGCACCTTCCTCACCAGGACAGCCGTAAAGAATTACCTTACCGCTTCCCTCACCTTTTTCTTCCAGATATTTCTTGATGGCAAAAGCCGCAGCCATGGCCCCCGCGCCTAAAAGGTTGTGACCGCAGCCGTGACCGTTTCCGTCTGTGACAAGCTCTTTTCTGGTCTCAGATCCGGCGATCTGGGAAAGGCCTGTCAGAGCATCATACTCGGCGAGAATTCCGATCACCGGCTTTCCGGAACCGTAGGAAGCACGGAATGCAGTCTCAATGTTGTCAAAGGGATGTTCGACTGTAAATCCTTCTTCTTTTAATACCTTTGCGTAAAGTTCACCGGATTTGTACTCTCTCAGGGAAAGCTCCGCATAATCCCAGATCTTATCGGATACGTCGGTGATCACGCCGGATTTCTCGTCGATATAATCGAATGCTGTCTGTTTGGATGCTGACATGTCATGTTCTCCTTTCAAAAATCCCGCCAGGCAAGACTTCAAAAGTCTGCCTGAGCGGGATATGGCTCCTGTTAAAACAGCTTTTCCCGCTGTTCTTTCATCAGTATAATACCTTGCTTAAAAATTCCTGTGTCCTCGGGTTCTGCGGATGATTGAAGACCTCATCCGGAGTGCCTTTCTCCGCGATCACGCCGCCATCCATAAAGAATACGCGGTCGGAGACCTCCCTCGCAAATCCCATCTCATGGGTTACGATCACAGTAGTCATTCCTGTCTTTACAAGGTCCTTGATAACATGAAGAACCTCTCCTACCATCTCCGGATCAAGGGCGGAAGTCGGCTCATCAAAAAGCATAACATCCGGTTCCATCGCCAGCGCGCGCACGATCGCAAGACGCTGTTTCTGTCCGCCGGAAAGCTTCTTTGGGAACTGGTTCTCCTTATCCGCAAGACCAACGCGGTTTAAAAGCTCCCGCATCATCTCGTCGGCTTCCTTCTGTGTTTTCTTTCCGAGAAGGACCGGGGCGAGCGTTACGTTCTTTCCAACTGTAAGATTATTGAATACATTAAAGTGCTGGAATACCATTCCCATCTTCTGGCGATGCAGGTTGATATCCACATCCTTGTCGGTAATATCGGTTCCCTCGAAATAGATCTTTCCGGATGTCGGTGTCTCAAGAAGGTTTAAGCAGCGTAAAAATGTACTTTTACCGCCGCCGGACGGTCCGATAACAGAAACGACCTCGCCATGATTGACATGCTCGGTAACACCCTTTAATACCTGAAGACTGCCGAAGGATTTATGCAGATCTTCTACACGAATCAGTTCTTTTTCACTAGCGCTCACTTGCGTTCATCCTCCTCTCCAGTAAAGCAATCAGCTTGGACATGATAAATGTCACGCCGAAGTAAATGATACCAACGATGGTTAACGGCTCAAGTACACGGAATGTAAGACCGTTGATGGTCTTAAACTGGGTCATAAGTTCTCCGATAAAGAACGTGGACGCCAGAGATGTCTCCTTGACGATCGCTACAAACTCGTTGCAGAGCGCCGGAAGAATATTCTTGACTGCCTGCGGGAGAACGATATGGATCATGGTCTGGCGCGCGTTTAAGCCCAGAGAACGTGCTGCTTCAGTCTGTCCGACATCAACAGCCTGAATACCTGCGCGGACGATCTCACAGACATAAGCGGTAGAGTTTACGCAGCATGCAGTCATAACGCATGTAAACTCGCTTAAGTTGAAGAACGGAAGCCATGTCGGCAGCATAAAGTAGAAGAAATATAACTGCAGCAGGATCGGCGTACCGCGGATAATTTCGACATAAACGGTAGCGATCAGCCGGAGCGGCTTAAATTTTCCGATGCCCACGTTGCTGCGGCGCATCAGTGCCATCAAAGAACCGAAAACGGTACTGATGAGGACAGTGAGGAGACCCATAAACAAGGTCATTCCGAGACCCTGTAAAAATAAGCTCCAGTACTTCATCCAGACTTTTAACATGACGTTAAGAAACTCCATCTGGAAAACTCCTTTCGTAGATAAAACTTGAAAACAGACAAAGGTCTTTCCGGTATCTTCACCGGAAAGACCGAGCTCTGTATTTTCTGTAACCTGAAGTGAAAACCAATTCCGGCCTTCGCAGATCTTCCATCACGGAACGAAACGATCTGCTCCGAAATTAGTGCGTCTCGATACCGAGCTTCTCAGCAAGTGCAACTGCCTCTTCCCTCCACTGCTCATAGAGACCTTTCTCATTAACTTCAACGATCACTTCGTTGATCGCATTTAAGAGATCATCATCGTCTTTCTTGACCGCGATAACGTTACCTTCACTTGAATAGTCAAACATGAAATCTGCCATTGCGATATCATCATATGTTTTTGCAAGGGATTCACCGTTATCACCGGATACAGCGAGTGCGTCAACCTTGCCTGTTGTTAACATCATAACACCGTCTGTTATATTTGTCACTAACTGGATCTGAACGTCAGACGGAAGCTGCTCTGTAGCAAGCTTGTTCTGTAAGGTTGCGTTCTGGGTAGCAACCTTCTTGCCTGCGAAGGATTCTGCTGTATTGTACTGGGAAGCAAGTTCCTTCTTAACTAAAAGGCCCTGACCTTTCTTCGTGTTTACATTATAACGCTCGGAAAGTCCCATAGCCTCAGCACGCTCATCTGTGTAAGCGAAACCAGAGATACCCATATCAATGTTTCCGGAAGTAACTGCCTGCTGGATCGCAGAGAACTCCATCGGCTTGATCTCAAGTTCTACACCAAGCTTCTCAGCGATGTATTTTGCAAGCTCTACATCGGCACCGACATACTCGGTTGTTCCGCTGCTGACATCCTTGAATTCCCACGGAGCGAAATCCGGAGATGTTCCCATTGTGAGCTTTCCTGCTGCAAGAACTTTTCCGAGATGACCATTCGGATCTACATTCTCAAGTGCCTTTAAGGAACCTTCCGCTGCGGCTGCTGCCTCTGTCTTATCTGCTTCCTTTGATTCAGCAGCTGTTGTCGCGTCAGCTGTTGTTGTCTCGGCTGCCGTTGTTGCTGCTGCCGTTGTCTCAGTGCTCTTGGAGCTTCCGCAACCTGTAAGAGCAGCAATGACCGCTGCTGTTGTCATAGCTAAAACGATGTTCTTCTTCATAATCGATCCTCTCCTCTTCATTTCTATCTTTTTCTATGTCTCACATGTGTGATGTTGATACGCATTATAATGTATAATTATTCTTTTGTAAAGCACTTTTTTATGTTTTTTTTACATATTATGCATTTTATACAACTTTTAGTGTATAATTATATTGTTTCATGCAGTTTTTCCAATGTTTTATACATTATCAATGCATATATTTATCTTGGTAAAGCGTTAATATTTCTTTTTTGCGTAGCGCGGCACCTCTTTCAATTTTCCAGCATACATTTCCGGCATACGCTGCCGGGGGACATCGCAAAAAGCAGCCCATCTCACTTCATCGTGAAACGGGCTGCTCTTCTATTTTTTACCAATATCAGATTTCAGCAATATTGATCAGTGTAAGTTCTTTTGCACGATTTTCCATACTTGTCACAAGCGCTCTCGCAGTATCGACTGCAGTGAGAACGGTAACACCTGTCTCGATGGCATTCCGGCGGATGATAAAGCCGTCATGGCTTCTCTCTGCGCCCTGTGCAGGGATATCGATGACAAGGTCGATCTCATGTCCAAGAATCAGGTCAAGAAGGTTCGGAGACTCCTGCTCGATCTTTCTTACCGGGATCACCTTTACGCCGTGCTCATTGAAGTACTTCGCGGTTCCTGCGGTACAGAAGATGCGGTATCCCTGTGCCTTGAATCTCGCTGCGATGTCGAGCATCTCTTCCTTGTCGGAATCACGGACGGTCATGACCATGTTCTTGTACTTCGGAAGCTTGATGCCTGCGCCCTGGAATGCCTTGTAAAGGGCCTCGTTGAAGGTCTTTGCGATACCAAGACACTCACCAGTGGATTTCATCTCCGGTCCAAGGCTGATATCAGCTCCGCGGATCTTCTCGAAGGAGAATACCGGCATCTTCACTGCGTAGTAATCTGCCTCTTTCTGGAGTCCCGGTGTGTAGCCGAGTTCCCGGATCGTGTGACCACAGATGATCTGGGTTGCCAGCGGTACGATCGGGATTCCGGTTACCTTGCTGATATATGGGACGGTTCTGGAGGAACGCGGGTTGACCTCGATGATAAATACACCTTCATCATTCACAATAAACTGGATGTTGATCATTCCCTTGACATGGAGCGCCCTTGCGAGCTTCTCTGTGTATTCCACGATCGTCTTCTTGTTGTCCTCGGTGATGCTCTTCGCCGGATATACGGAGATACTGTCGCCGGAATGGATACCGGTACGCTCGATATGCTCCATGATACCCGGGATCAGAATATCGGTACCGTCGCAGATCGCATCGACCTCGATCTCCTTACCCATGATATACTTATCAACTAAGATCGGATGCTCCTGAGTGATCCGGTTGATGATGCCGATAAATTCGTCGATATCCTCATCGCAGATCGCGATCTGCATGCCCTGTCCGCCAAGAACGTAGGACGGACGAACGAGTACCGGATAGCCTAACTCGTTTGCTGCCTTTTTCGCCTCTTCCGCTGTAAATACAGTCTGTCCTTTCGCTCTCGGAATCTGGCACTGCTCAAGGATCTCATCGAAGAGTTCTCTGTCCTCAGCGGCATCGACATCCTCTGCAGCGGTTCCCAGGATCGGGACTCCCATCTTCATCAGAGCCTCTGTGAGCTTGATGGCTGTCTGTCCACCGAACTGGACAACTGCTCCGTCCGGTTTTTCAATATCAACGATGCTCTCCACATCCTCCGGAGTCAGCGGTTCGAAATACAGCTTATTCGCGATGTCGAAGTCTGTGCTGACGGTCTCCGGGTTATTGTTGATGATGACGGTCTCAAAGCCCTCTTTCTCGAAGGCCCATGTACTGTGAACGGAACAGAAGTCGAACTCGATACCCTGACCGATACGGATCGGACCGGAACCGAGAACGAGAACCTTCTTCTTCTCAGTCTCGCCCTCTGCCTCATTCTCACTTCCGAAGCAGGAATAATAGTATGGAGTTTCAGCTGCAAACTCAGCCGCGCAGGTATCTACCATCTTGAAGGCAGCACGGATGCCGTTTGCATGACGCATCTCCTTGATCTCGTTTTCCGTGAGACCTGTGAGTCTCGCGATCACATGATCCGGGAATTCAATGCGCTTTGCTTCCTTTAAAAGATCCGCGTCGAGGTTCTTCCCGGCTTTCTTTAAGGCATTCTCCATCTCAACGAGGATCATTAATTTATCGATGAACCAGATATCGATCTTCGTGATATCATGGATCAGCTCGTAATCGAAACCGCGGCGGAGTGCCTCTGCAATAACCCAGATCCGGCGGTCATCCACGTTGCAAAGCTGCTCTTTTAACTGTTCATCTGTGAGTCCGCTGTAGTCGTAAGACATTAAGGAGTCCACATGCTGCTCCAGAGAGCGGATCGCTTTCATTAAGCCACCCTCAAAGCTTGTGCAGATACTCATGACCTCACCGGTCGCTTTCATCTGGGTTCCTAACTTATGACTCGCATTGATGAATTTATCGAAGGGAAGTCTCGGCATCTTGACTACCACATAGTCAAGCATCGGCTCGAAACTTGCGTAGGTCTTCTTTGTAACAGCGTTCTTGATCTCATCCAGTGTGTAGCCGAGGGCGATCTTCGCGGCAACCTTCGCGATCGGGTATCCTGTCGCCTTGGACGCAAGGGCGGAGGAACGGCTTACACGCGGGTTTACCTCAATTACACAGTACTCGAAGCTCTCCGGGTGAAGTGCGTACTGTACGTTGCAGCCACCGGTGATACCAAGCTCTGTGATGATCTTTAACGCGGAGGTACGGAGCATCTGGTACTCTTTATCTCCTAATGTCTGGGACGGAGCGACAACGATACTGTCACCGGTATGTACGCCCACAGGGTCGATATTCTCCATGTTGCAGACGGTGATCACATTGCCTGCACCGTCACGCATAACCTCATATTCGATCTCTTTCCAGCCCGCAATACAGCGCTCTACAAGGACCTGGCCCACACGGGATAAACGGAGTCCGTTCTCCAGGATCTCTGCGCACTGCTCCTCATTATAGGCAATACCGCCGCCGGAGCCGCCAAGGGTATAAGCCGGACGGAGAACGACCGGATAACCGATCTCTTTTGCAACAGCAAGACCTGTGTTCACATCCTCAACGATCTCAGACGGAGCCACCGGTTCGCCGATCTTTTCCATGGTCTCCTTGAACATTTCACGGTCTTCGGCTTTTTTGATCGTGAGGGCTGTTGTACCGATAAGGCGCACGTTATTTGCCTTTAAGATACCTGCCTCCTCCAGTTCCATTGCAAGGTTTAAGCCGGCCTGTCCGCCAAGGGTCGGGAGGACACTGTCCGGTTTTTCTTTCTTAATCAACTGCTCGACAACCTCAGTTGTCAGCGGCTCAATATATACCCGGTCCGCGATATCCTTATCCGTCATGATCGTAGCCGGATTAGAGTTCAGCAGAACAACTTCGATTCCTTCTTCTTTCAGAGAACGGCACGCCTGGGTTCCTGCATAGTCAAACTCCGCTGCCTGCCCGATGACGATCGGACCCGAACCAATCACTAATACTTTCTTAATACTATTATCTCTTGGCATTATTTCGTCCCTCCCATCATCTCAATGAATCTGTCGAACAGGTATCCTGAATCCTGCGGTCCCGGACAAGCTTCCGGATGGAACTGCACCGTAAAGATATTCTTTCCTACATATGCAAGTCCCTCATTCGTTCCATCATTTACATTCTTAAATGCCGGAACTGCAATCTTTGGATCTACATTCTCATCATCTACTACATAACCATGGTTCTGGGATGAAATATAGACACGTCCGGTCTGAAGATCTTTCACCGGATGATTTCCTCCACGGTGTCCGTATTTCAGCTTATGCGTTGTCGCACCGGTAGCCAGAGCCATTAACTGATGACCCAGACAAATAGCAAAAATCGGGATATCTGTATTGTATAATTTTCTGATTTCCTCAATAATTGATGTGCAGTCTGCCGGATCTCCAGGTCCATTAGAAAGCATGATGCCGTCCGGATTAGAAGAAATAATTTCTTCTGCCGGTGTATGTGCCGGATAAACCGTCACTTCGCATCCACGCCTGTTC